>Ga0247778_1000150_pt1 | contig 121094 bp, 121 predicted proteins | sample UWRJL049202B5_FD_179939 | JGI IMG/M metagenome (GOLD analysis project Ga0247778, IMG submission 179939) | Plant litter microbial communities from Arlington Agricultural Research Station in Wisconsin, United States - UWRJ-L049-202B-5 | ecosystem: Environmental > Terrestrial > Plant litter >... | reverse complement strand
GGATCTCACTATTCCATAATCAAGATTGGGTTTAGAGAATTAACGTAGAAGTTGATTCCCATGATTTGCTTTTTCTGGGCTTTGTATTGGTCCTGCAATACATTAGGACTAAATCCTGGGGCTGTTACGAAAGGATCCCCTTCTCTCCTCGTGATTTTGGACCGTGAAAAATAGCACTTCGTCGCAATTCCCGAATAGAGACGTAAATAGATATCATCATCATTATCGTAGCTTAGATGATACTCAAGGATGCTTACATAGGTAATTGGAGAGCTCAGCGAGCGCGTGATAGTCGCACGTAATTTAAGTCTACCTTGGTATACACCAGGACTCGGAACGTATCTCGCGCATCCAAGAATAGTGTATAATTTATGAATTTACCCTAACCAACACCCTTGAGCTAATTCCAATCGAGATACACAGTCGTAATCATAATGAGCTAAGACGGCGTAGATTTTCTACGATGTGTGTGACCCTCTCTTGGCTCCCACCGAGCACAGCTTGAAAGGTCGTTTCCGCTGCCGGCGTTAGAATCTCGCGGCTTCGCATCAACGAAAGCTCATTTTGAATCTTCATAAACATGAGCGCGCAGATGTGGGCAAGTATAGATACCCGCATCTCAACATCTAGATTACGCAGCCCTTCCAGCCGTAGTTCTGGCAACCCTTGTGCTTCCTCCCGACCCAGGCCCATAAAAGCCGCCAGTTCCGAGGCGAGGATTTCGTATAGATTGCCGACGGTTATGTTGCAGGAGAGCAGTTGCAACGCAACGTCCGTGTCCACCTTCTCTCCGAGCGCGTCCATATTGCTCGTGCCATGCGTCCCAGCCTCTTCCGATGACATTGAATTGCCGCTGTGTCCTTCCTTTCTTGGCCTCCTAAGCCTCCCTATCAACTCCACAAACATCTCTGAATGCTTCAGCATTTCCGCCAGCCCGCTGCCTGGCACGTTATCCGACCCGCTCTTATCATGGTCGCGCGCTCGTACCATCTCTTTGGCTCTCTGGAGATCTTGTGACACAAGCGTATTGAACTCCATCAATCTATCCATCATACTTCTAGTCTGCTCTGGCCGCGATGCCTGCCCCGGAGTTCCCTTATTTGGGTTGAAGTTCGACATGCTATGAGCTGTTGCCGGCGGCGTGAATCTCTCTAGGAAGCTTTGTCTGTCGAGATTGTCTGGAGCGCTGGATCGGATAAGGTTGCTACTGAGCGTTGGCATGGTTGCAGTTGTTCTTGCATCATTGCCCTCTGCCTCCTGGGAGGAGCATGCTTCCAGATTCACCATCTCCCTGAAACCGTGCCATTGATCCAAGTCGATCTCACCCGGGGGGGCTAATCCGTTCTCAGGCTGGACCCCTGCTTGCATCGAAGGAAATGTCGGTATACTTGGGGTCAAGTCTCCAGAAGGATATTCGAGTAGGTACTGCTGGTCCAGATTTCCGAGGGTTGTTTCAAGGCCCAAACTAAACGTGTCAAAAGAAGTTGTCCTCGGCCGCTTTCCATTTCTGCCACTAGACTTGTCGCCTTGAGAAGTCCGTTGCTGCTGTGCTTCAAGTGTTGTAATACACTTGGCTTGAGCTTGTACACAGCGACGGCATTGTGCAAGTTGTGCAATGCCTCGGTGAAGAGAGCGCTCACAGCGCGTCTTCATACCCCTACAACGATCGCATGCTGACCTTCGCGTGATGTCTTCTAGTCGCAGTTCATTGTCACTGTCTATTTCCCGAGCCTGATCCATTCTATAGCGTTCAATAAGTTTTTTTTTTCGGAAAACAAAAAAGAAATAATCCAAAATTGTAATAATCGTCCTAACTCGCCCGCGACTATGAAATACCACTTCACAGAAGAACTAATAAGCCCCCGCTTATCAACGTGAAACAAAGTAATTGGTGCAATAAACTACACCAAGTGGTAATCAACCTCGCTCATTTTGGCCCAGTTTGGACTCTCTGGCTCGATAACTGAATACATCCAATCATTGAGACTCCCAGAATCAACCAGCATCCTTAGTCTCTGCAACATATACGGCGTTGTCGAGTTATGGCGAAGATTTTGGGAGGGTAACTCCCTCGCCAATCGGCAGACTCAGCACTTAGTATAAAAGGCGTCATTCAATGCACTTCTGAGCACCATAACTAGGTAGCAGAACAGGCTTACGCACTGGCAACCCCGCATATTTATATTGATGCTAATATTAGCGTTTGAAGGGGGTGAAGTCTGCGACGCTGACATATGTAGGTAATGTCGCTAGATATCCAGCGATGGCTTTTAGATTTTTATAAAATGAGATACGGAAGATCAAGGGCAGAAAATGAGGTTCCAGTGTGTTTTCAATCAAAATTCGCTGAGGCTCGCTATAAGGCTTTGTATAATCCTCTTGCAGCCGCTAAATTTCTCCTGAAACCCCATAGGCTACCTGAACGAGAGCAATATTGCAGGGGACATTAAAAAAAAAATCTTATAGAGACTCCTGCGAGCTACTGTACAATGGCACGAACTGTGGAGCTACAATCGAAAGAAGCAGTGCCGAGAGATATGGCAAAGCCGGATGCGTGCGCCTCTTTTTGTTGAACAAACCTTGAAAGACAATGCCGGACATGCCTAACTAGTTAGGCCATCCACTCTCAACTCCGCTCATTGTTTGTTTCCCTAGTGTCTCTTCTAATCGTGCTACGGAATTACAGTTGCGGAGCGGGTAACGGGAGTGTTGGAAAGGTGGCTTAATTCCCGAGGGATCAATTTCTTATATATATCGCGAATGCATACCTCTATCCGTCCGAAAGTACCTAAACTAAAAGACTTCAAACTACGAAGAACGGCACATTCAAGGAAGCAAGTGGCGACAGAATTTAACACTTGAACTGCTGATTTAGGCTATGCCATACAGATTTTAGATTGGCCCACTATGGTATCAAGACGCTTATCCCTCAGAAAATTTATTCCATTCCTCGTTGGCTATCTTTGCACAGGGGTTATATCACAAGAATGTAAATGTGTGAGTCAATCAATTGAACAGTGTACGTACTTTTGATGCTAATGAGGAACTTCCCATAGATCCCAGGAGATGACTGTTGGCCAGATCCATCGGAGTGGGCCAAGTTGAACGCTTCGATATCCGGTAATCTGATCAAAAACCAGCCGATTGCGGGAGTTTGCTACACGGGAAAAGATTGGTCATATGATGCAGAAAAGTGCGCCTTCGTCAATTCGAATTGGAACAATGCAGCATTGCAACTTAACTCCCCTATTGGCTATCAATATCCCAGAGATCTTCCCTGTCCTCCGGTTCTGAACGAAACGTACGGGAAGTGCAGCCTCGGTGACAGTCCTGTCTATACCATCAATGCAACGCACTACGATCATATCTCAGAAGGCATCCGATTCGCACGGGAGAAGAGACTCAGGCTTGTGATACGAAGTACGGGTCATGATATGTTGGGAAGGTAGAAAGAAACACAATTTTGTTTGCTGTCCGAACGTGCTAACGCATATGCAGATCCACCGGCTTCGGCAGCCTACAAATATGGGTACGCTACTTGCGGACTGGGATTGACTATTCAGATTCATTCAGCTTAAGCACGCCATTATCTTGCGCGTCTGTTCCAAGATGGTACGGTCCGTCCATTCGCATTGGAGGTGGATATGAATGGGGAGAGGTCTACAAAGTCGCCGCTGCTTTAGACAAGATCATCGTCGGCGGGGCGGTACCGGTCAGTCGTTTTGTTCGGTAACATTGCATATGATTTAAGTCTTTGGAATAATCAGAAGAATACTCATACTAATTTTCTATGGCAGAATGTTGGCTGTATTGGGGGATGGTTGCAGGGTGCTGGGCACTCGCTTGTATCCCACGATTACGGCTTGGGTGCCGATCAACTGTTAGAAGCAAAGGTCGTGCTCGCAGATGGCAATCTGGTGACCGCCAATGCATGTCACAATCCGAGCCTCTTTCGTGCTATACGTGGCGGTGGCCCTGCATATGGCGTGGTTGTCTCAGGTACCTGGAAAGCGTATCCAACCCAGAGTGTTACGACCCACACGATGACCTTTGCGGCTGAGACGGCCAACGATATCGCTTCCTTTCTATCTGCTGTGGAGGGTGTCTACAAAAATTCTGTACACATCCTGAATCATGGTTTCACGGGGTATGGCGTTTGGTCAACGAGCGGTCGGCTTACCAATCCTCCATTAGAGATGCCTACCTATACCCATACTCTACTTGGGCTCGGCAAATCCGAAGATCAAGCGGTGAAGGTCCTTGCGCCCCTGATTGAGCGAATAAGATCTTTGAGCGGTGTACGTTTCGTCGAGTCCGCCTTTAATGGATACCCCACCTATGCAGCCTTCCAGGGGAACAGCCTCTTCACCAATTCGAGCGCGCCAGCTGGCCTTCTCGTGGCCTGGGGATCCAGACTCTTAGACAGGCGAGCCTTGCATGACACTGCTGCTTTGCGACATGCCATTGAGACTCTCGCCGGGGACGCGAGCCAGGGGGCCATGAACGGCCTCATTTTCGTCGGTGGCGGCAAAGTATTCACGGCTGACCGGGACGAGCCTAAAACCACAAGCGTGCTACCAGCGTGGAGAAGAACATACGTCCATGCACTCGTGCAGCGCATGTGGACCCAGGAGACACTTCCGGAGGACGTTGAAGCTTTGCAGAACGACATAACGAATGTGAAAACGGCCGCACTAGTAAAGCTGGCTCCGGACACAGGCGCGTACATGAACGAAGCGGACCTCAGCGATGCAGAGTGGCGCAAGGATTTTTACGGTGAGAATTACAAGATGCTACAGAACATCAAGGATCTTTACGATCCAGACGGCATCTTCTACTGCTCCACCTGCGTGTCCGCAGAAAGATGGGCGATCTCCGAGCGGGGAACCTTGTGTCAAAGACGACGCAATTGAGGCATGTTTGCTCGCCATTAGACATTGCATTTGATGCCCTGTAGCGCATGTCAAAGTTATCAGTTACACGCATGTTACAGCATCTTATCAATTAGCTGATTTTCCAACAAGCTTCTACTGTATTTCTCGCAATGGAACAAAATATAAGCCTGCATAGTACCGTAAGCTCCGTCTGCTCTGTTGATCCGCTCACTACTTTCACGCCACCAAGACTCCAAAAGCTATCCTAGTTAAAGTACGGAGTACCGGATTTAGGCCTGCGCGTGAAAGAGCGAAAGAGCGGAAAGCGAAGAGCGGGAGTAAGTAACTCCGCGTCAATGATATGTACCAATGAGCATCATTGTCATAGCATATCTCAATAGCTGAAAGACTGGATAACGAGCTGTCAAGAAATTCTTGCCTGAAGTGGGAGGAATCGGACATCCGAGTGGATCCGGAATGACAACGAGAGTCGGGATGGCTTCTCTATCCTCTCCGCCGGCCATCACTGTCCGACCAACTGGCAACTTGAACCCAGTACCTCAGTTCAGAATTTGAACTTTTAACGCTTCATAACCTATCGAAGGCGTCTAGATTCTCTGAGTAGCAGCCCTATTGCACGTTAAGTTTTTCTCAAGATCTAGGCATCGTTTAGACAATCATGCTGCAATTTTCTAGAGACAGCATAGCACAAACTCTCGAATCAGCATGGACTTGGGTTATACTGATTGTCTTTTTTGGGTTTGTACAATGGATGAAACCCACCCCCAAATCTCAAACGGACGAGAAGCAGCCGCCAATGCTTGGTCACGTCTTTCCCTTCGTTGGGCATGCCTTCAAGTTGGCTGGGGACAAGAAGAAATTTTTCCTTGACGCACTGTAAGCGTGACCATCTCACGAGTCTATACCATTGGAATAATTAATTGACCACTACTTCGTGAAGGGCGAGGTTCAATCAGCAACCATTCATAATGCTGATCGCGGGGAGACATCATTATGTCTTCAGTGATCTTGCAGACATTGGCGCTATTCACAAGAATTCCCAAGACATCGGCTTTCGGTGGCCCAAGCTATTTGTCTACACGCATCTTCTCGGATTCGACAAGAAGGGCGCCGAGCTCATGTGGGATATCGATAGGGAAGCCGAACGAATTGATCACCGCTGGCTCCTCGGTCGTAATGAGCAAGCTGAAGATACCGCCAAGTACTTCCGAAATCTTGAGGAGCACATGGATAAGCTTGACCAAAAGGTTGGAGCTTCTGATTCCAAATCCATCGAGCTAGACGGACTCCTCGCTGTAATCGACTTAGAGGGGACGCCAACCGTCGAAACCTTTTATGGAAAGACTACGGTCAGGCGACATCCTAAGATCATGGAGGACATGGCATATGTCGTCACCAATCTCAAGCCCTTTTTGTTTGAAATTCCCACGTTCCTGGCACCCAAGGTCTACGGCGCGCGAAGCCGAATCATCAATTCTTTCATCGAGCTCAATGAAGAGCTTGAGTCAAGGAAAGACATATCAGGATACTTTGTTGAGCGGTACCGTTTTCTCAAATTGAAGGGTGCACCACCGAGTGCTGTTGGCCCCGACATGTTTCGTCATTTATTTGCGTAAGTCACGCCGATCTTATGTAAAAGCCAAACATGCAACTGACCGATTACAAGATCACTCTTGAATTCCTTGCCTACAACCTATCTTGCCTTACTCCACATCTTAAAATCACCTGAACTCACCCTCGCTGTTCGACAGGAGCTCCAAGCAGCCAGGTACAGTGATTTAAGCCCAGAGGAGAGAGTAGACATATTACCAGACAAAGTCCCTCTTTTACGCTCCATTTGGTTTGAGACACTTCGTATGCACAACAACCTAGTCACATTAAGACACGTCGAGCGAGAAACTCGGATTCCAACCAGGCCAGAGTGGTTGCTCCAAAAAGATCATCTCATTTCAATACCCGCAGCTGCTATCCATTATGACGAGAAGCTTCATCCAGATCCTGATGAGTTCCACCCAGACCGTTTTATGGACAAGGCGCTTGGTGGTGGTGGTGAGAATGCCGGTCGTACATTGAAGCCATTCGGCGGCGGAGCGTCGTATTGTCCCGGTCGACTCTTCGGCGAGAAGCAAATGATGGGCTTCATCGCTGCCTTGATCATGCGTTTTGACGTTCAAATGGTTGAAGAGGACTTTGAAATTCCTCCCGTCAGCGACTTTGACGATCTATGGGCACGAAACCGATCCCATTGGAAGGTAACACGTAGGCATGCTGCGTAGGTAGTGCGAGGATTCTGGTAAACCACAAAAATTGAATCATGTTATGGGATCATACTAGAAGCACAAGTAGTCGTTATCAAATTTGAATATCTTTTACCGAATTTACCCGTCATCGGAAATAAAAAGCGTCGCTATTGTCCAGTTATACGTGGCTGAAATTGTTACATCCCCGCGATAATTTCATTAGTAACATCATTATTACAAAGTTCCAAAGGTTCGCAGACTTTACTCTCATGACGATGGAGTTGACTAGCTCTACGCGGAATTTGGTTCTTTAATGAGCTCGGGAAGTGGATAACTTATTCATAAGATGTGTTTTGCTTTTTGATTTCGCCAACACATTCATCAGAGATAGAGAATGCGAATTCATATTAGATGCTCGATGAACATGCTTATTTCTTAGACTAGTTCAAACTATACTATCAAATCCTATGGTTGCTTTCCACACCTCATCAGCGTCAAACTTGCCAGTGATGATAAGGTCTGAATCAAGGACCAAAAATCAAGACTGAAGTCTCGATACTAAAGCGAGGGGGTGCATCGGCAGGCGCCCTCGGGTCCACAAAAGCACTATGAATTGCCCTACCACCCTTCACGCCACTTGCTGGATCAGAAGCTGCTGAATCAAACAACTGCATCAAGATAGCTTCATTGGGGCTCGCTCCTGACCAGTAGTACCACTTCTGGCTCTCGCGGAAGCGAGGTGTACCAAAATCTTCAGAAAATTCAGGGAGATGTGACACAATCGGTGAAATATCATCGGGATCAACCGTTGACGCCGAAGCAAATGCTAACGGAAAGGTTTGCACCGGTGCATTGAGGGCCTGCCAGTGATGTAGTAATCTGTATCTCCCCTTGAGTAGCTCGTCGGCTTCGCTACCCAAATGCCGCCTGACTCGATCCGCAACCGCCGGAGCCGTCTGGTCAATGTGGGCGAACAGAGTGGCTGGTGCAAACGGTGCTTGATGATCCGTCTTGCGGACGGCATGGCGAAATGCTACTATCTTAGTGGCGTCGGGAATGGCCTCACGGATCTGCCTCTCGACTGAAGGATAGTGGATCTTCTGAACGGATGCTTCCGAGGTGAAGTCTACCCCAGTTGGAAAGGGGGCTTCGGGTAGGAGCTTGAGGGAATCGTTGTCAAAGTTGACACTGTCTTCATGGCCACGCAAATCGTGAATAGTAGTAACCTTAGGCTCTACCTGGATGTTGTAGATGGGCACACCCTCCGGCGGCGCTTTTCTGACATACACGTAGTATGGCTCGTCGCCTAAGCCTAGAGGCTTAACAAAATTAATCGCCGTAGTGACATCACCTCGAGCGACGTCGACAGCAGCTGCAGCCATGATTTTCAAGAGAGGACGGTAATGAGTGGGTAAATGGTGGAGAATCGTAAAGTTGCTGGAATTGAAGATGAGATTACCGAGACAATTCTAAGCCTTTTTTATAAATGATGCACACTGCTTATCACTTACCAAATCAGGATGGCAATATGATTGCTTGCCCATTGATATCGGAGCGCCGGTGAGGTCGGAGTCGGCACCTCCTCGTAATACTTGGGTCTCAAATGCAACCTCCACCGGAAAGAAAAGGAAAAGGTATCGTGAAACTGGCCAACAAAAGAAATTCGTTTTACTTTGGCATAGTTTCATCTAGTAACACTATCTAAACCCCAGTAAAGCTAGAATAAAATGGCAGTCTTTGAGCCAAGTCTTGCAGCCTTTCCTCCAGTGGTTTCAAAGCCCCTTCATCAGTATGAGGATATAAGCTCGCCAGCAAGAGCGCTTGAGGCTGAGAGGTAGGGTCGGTACTCAATAGCAAAAACTTTTTACTAACTTCATGATTAGACTGTACGCACAGTACGAAGTCTACGGCAGGTTCGTAAACAGATTTCTCCTAGCATGTGGCACAGAATAGTAATGATCTAGTTCCTTCGACTATCTCTTACATCCCAGAATCCAAGTACCAACCCAGAATCCACGTATCGCCTCCGTCGGCGTAGGTACGGCTCTGATTTTATCAGAGCTTGCCTCTAGGCTGCCTGGGACACCCGAGCTTCATGGGTTTGAGACTGGCATTGACTCCCCTGAACAATTATTGAACCTGGCTAGCAACGTCATGCTCCACGACGCCAACCTATTGCTAGATTTTCCAGCCGAGTTCCATGGCACGTTTGATATTGTCAACGTTCGACTACTCGTGACCACTATAGCAGGAGATGATTGGCGCTTGGTTGCTAAGAATCTCGTGAGCCTGCTCAAGCCTGGAGGTTGGCTTCAGTGGCAGGAGCCTGATGGTTTACGCAGTATTACGATTTCGGCGGAAGATAATGGAGCTCGGAAAAGTGGCTTGCAAGCATTCATCGACGAGGCTTCTGGCGACAGCGCAGTACACGATAGATTGGACTACCCCTCGAGCCAACTTGAGGGTATCTTGCACGAGGCTGGTTTGCACAGCGTTGTGCAGGACGTCGTGAGCAGCGACAAGCAGCCATACCTTCGCTACAATGCTGCAATTGTGTTTTTGCAAGACTTGAGCGGCATTATCGGCAGTACAATCAGTGGGGAGAAGGCCGGGCAGGAAGAAATCCATAACCACTTGAGGGAATGTATGGATGATTTGGAGAGTGGTGCGTATCAAAGGTACAACCTCCTTTGTTTCACTGGTATGAAAGTGTAGCAGCAGACGCCTCGAGATATCTCTCACAATTTTTGTCGAATACTTACATGCTTAGGCATGATGAAGAAATGAAATTGAATATCGCTGAAGAAAAATTATGTTGGCTTTCGCTTCATGAGTCTATTCTTAAAATTTTTCAAATCCCAGGATTCAAGACCATAAACGCGAGACATCTAACTAGACCTGCTATTGCAGCTGAAGTAGTTGGCAGTATTAATTTTAACTTGGCATTTTTCCAAAAACAAAGAGAGTTCCAGAAGTTCCGCGTTATTAGAGCAGAACTGTAGTTTTCAGAAGGGAAGTCTGGCTGGGTGGTACGAACAGTCATAGGGGGCTCTCGCTTATGTATCCGAATATGATTGGCTCAAATATTCTCAACATTCAGACTGTGAAGATGGAGTATCTGATCCTCAGGGATATTGCTGATCAGATGAATAATCATAAAGATGTTGGGAATATTATTCTGCTGGAGTATTCAGAACGTGATGTAGTGACCCCAGCACGGAATAATACGGTACAGTTCTGTCCGCCGCGATTCCATGGATGTCAAAAGTCGGAAGGAGCTATTTCGCTGGATGATCCGACACCTCGGCGTCGGTGTGGGACGTATCGGAGCAGCAGCGACACTGGAGCCCTGAGAGTCGTTCTCCGTCCTTTCCGCATTATTTTCGTCATCCGTGCAAATCGGTATCAAGTACTTTCAGCTCCCATGCCCCTCGGAGCTCCACGAGCATACAAGTTTCCTTCAGAGTCGAGCATCATGCCTTACAGCGCCAAGTCACGGAATATTGAACAATTAGTTAGCAGTTAAACGAATGAAATAAGATCACCGCAAATATCGCACATTCAGATTGAACTTCTTGGTAGCCATTTCAAAAGAATTTGACTTGATCCCTTTCAGGATCTTAAGGCTACCTATCAACTGGCTCAACATGTCGACGACACTTTCTGCTGCGAAAGAGCCCATAGCCATTATAGGCACTGGCTGCAGATTTCCTGGTTCAGCATCGTCCCCATCGAAATTATGGGACCTACTCGTAAAGCCTTACGACTTGCGTCGCAAGTTGCCCGAGACTCGATTCAACCCGGAGGGCGTGTATCATCCTGACGGCAAACACCATGGTACCAGTAACGTGAAGCATTCTTATATACTAGAAGAAGACCATCGCCACTTCGACGCTCAGTTTTTTGGTATCGCACCGTCCGAAGCTACGTCTATGGATCCTCAGCAGCGTCACTTGCTGGAAGTTGTCTATGAAGGCTTAGAAGCTGCCGGACAGAGAATTGAAGATCTCAAAGGCTCATCAACAGCTGTTTATGTCGGCCTCATGTATGGAGAATATGGAGAGATGCTCACGGGACACCCCGAGGATTTGCCGACTTACACGGCAACAGGGACCGCTCGAAGTATCATGGCGAATCGAGTCTCCTATTTCTTTGACTGGCATGGCCCTTCCATGACAATCGATACAGCATGCTCTTCAAGTCTTGTCGCTCTTCATCATGCCGTTCAAGCTCTTCGATTAGGCGAATGCCCGATTGCTGTCGCGGCAGGTTCTAACTTATGTCTGGGTCCGGAATCATACATTGCAGAAAGCAAGCTTCAGATGCTTTCGCCCAATGGAAGAAGTCGAAGTAAGTTATTTGATTCCTTTTCCGTCGTGTAGTGAACTTTGGGGGTTAAGCCACCGACCCCACGTCCCCCATCCGTTTGAAACCTATCGAGGGCTCTCTTCTATTTACCATGCCGTCTGGAAACAGTAGATTTTGACTGAAAATGCTATAGTGTGGGATGCGGATGCAGACGGATATGCTCGAGGGGATGGCGTAGCTGCTGTTGTCTTGAAGCTCTTGAAAGATGCAATCGCAGACGGAGATGACATCGAGTGCATCGTCCGAGAGACCGCTGTGAACCAGGACGGTCGAACCAGGGGCATCACCATGCCTAATAGCCAGGCTCAGACGGATCTTATACATGCGGCGTACTCGCGGGCGGGACTGGACCTTACTAATCCTGCTGATCGACCGCAATACTTCGAGGCACACGGCACGGGAACTCCAACAGGTGATCCACTAGAAGCTGCTGCAATACATCATGCCTTCTTTGGCGACGCAAAGGAGCACTCAAAACTTTATGTCGGCTCCATCAAGTCTATCATTGGCCATACCGAAGGGACTGCCGGTCTTGCTGGGGTTATCAAAGCAAGCCTTGCTATTCAAAACAAGTTGATTCCACCTAACCTCTGGTTTCACAATCTGAATCCATCGGTTCAGCCATACTATACCCATTTGCACGTGCCTACGGAGCCCATCGACTGGCCTGGGGATGCCACAGCGGTCCGCAGAGCATCTGTCAATAGTTTCGGATTCGGTGGCACCAATGCTCATGCAATACTTGAGGGGTTCACACCTGCGAATTATTACCAGTCAGGCGTTCCAAACGAGAATGAATTCCCCTTCGTCCCTTTGACGTTCTCCGCTCAATCAGAGGCTGCTTTGTTAGGCACGCTCTCTCAGTACGCCCAACATATCAAAGACGGTTTTGCGCCGGACACGCGAAGTTTTGCACACACCCTTAATAGGCACCGCTCACAATTTGCATATAGGTATGCTTTCGGCATAGACGAAACTCGGACGCTCCTCGAGAACCTTGAGTTCAATGTTGAGTCACTGCAGAAGGGACAGGCTCAACTCATCAGCAAAGTGGTCAAGCCCGGCTCTGCTAACATTCTTGGCATCTTCACTGGCCAGGGGGCTCAGTACGGTGGCATGATTCGTGAGCTGTACCTGAAATCTCCCCAGATTCGTGAAACCGTTGAAGAGTTTGAACGAACGCTTGCTCAGTTGCCAGAACCGCTTCGGCCTACCTGGTCGTTGAAAGTTGAGCTTCTCAAGACAGGGAAAGACTCCCGAGTGGGCGAGGCCGCCTTATCACAGCCATTATGCACAGTTGTGCAAGTCCTCTTGGTCGATCTGCTTCGGGCGGCGGGGGTCCGGTTCTCTGCTGTAGTCGGCCATTCGTCCGGCGAGATCGCGGCCAGCTACGCCGCTGGATTCCTCGAAGCAACAGATGCCGTGCGCATTGCCTATTTGCGTGGCTTGGTGACTTCAGCGACAACCGGCCAGCCTGGCCGCATGATTGCTGTGGAGACAACGTACGAAGATGGGACCGAGCTTTGCAGCCTCTCCAACTTCGAAGGACGCCTCTGTATTGCCGCTGTCAACTCGTCATCTAGTCTGACGCTCTCCGGCGATCTGGATGCTGTTGAGGGCGTCAAAGACATCCTGGAAGACGAACAGAAATTTGCGAGAGTGCTGAAAGTCGATAAAGCCTACCATTCGCACCATATGCTGCAATTTTCACAAGCCTACGCAGACTGTCTTCGTGAACAAGATATCAGCATTCACCAGCCACCACCGGGCTCACCTCTCTGGATATCTAGCGTAGACGTTGAATCTTTTCGAGAAGCTCCTCCAGACTTGAAGTCAGGATACTGGGTACGCAACTTGACACAGCCGGTGCTGTTTCACCAGGCTATTACCAAAGCTATCCTTGACTTGGAGACAGTCGACCTCGTTGTTGAATTGGGGCCTCATCCTGCACTCAAAGCGCCGGCATTACAATCGATTGAAGAAATTCTAGAAGGCGTTGTGCCATATACTGGAGTGTTGCGTAGAGGTCAAAATTCCGCCAAGGCTTTGGGCGACGGAATAGGGCAAATATGGACAACGCTCGGACCAGCGTCCATGCTGAACCTCGAGAGTCTCGAGCAATTTCTGTCTCGTCACAAGCCAAGCGAGATTCTCAAGAGCCTTCCAAAGTATCCATGGGTACACGACCGACTTTTCTGGCATGAAGCGCGGGATTCCAAAATACGGCGCTCACGCAACCATCAGCCGAATGTGCTTCTGGGACATAGGAGCACTGAGGATCCAGGACAGCAATTCCGGGTAAGCAACTCTGGGCCTTTGTTCATATGCTCCCCCATCACTTTCAGTTTCATCTTATGTACTCCGGTTTACTCCATGCGCTCCCCAAAGAGGAAATAATACTCCCGAAACCTTCTTGAACAGGAAATAACTGACTCCCCTGTGTTGCAGTGGCGCAACATCCTCACCCCGCGCGAGATACCATGGCTGTCCGACCATCAGATCCAAGGCCAGAGGGTCTTTCCGGCCGCTGGATACATCTCTGTCGCCATCGAGGCTGCAACTGCGATGAGTCAAGGCAACGAGGTGTTCCTAATTGAGCTACAAGACATCGAGCTCGGCGCATCTTTGAACTTTGACGATGAAGACTCAAGAGTAGAAGTTTTATTTACCATAACAGATATCGACCATGTGCAGCAGGAAGGGACAAGTATGCTTACCTCCAAGTTCCACTATTTCTCGGCCACAGCAGGAGGCAATGACGCCAGCCCTATGCTCCTGAATGCCGAAGGTCGGCTGGTTGTCCATTACGGCCCAGGGTCGAACGACACTCTTCCCGAAAGTGTAGATATGGGGCCCGGATTCATCGATGTGGACCATGACCGGTTCTACGAATATATGTTACCACTGGGTTACGGGTATACAGGCCCGTTCCGGGCACTGTCATCTCTCAAGCGAAAGATGGGTGCAGTAAACGGAATTGTATCTCAGCCTAGTGACGAAGAGCAATCATTGATGGTGCACCCGGCCATGCTAGATGCTACCATTCAAACCACGTTACTGGCATACGGCTGGCCCGGTGACGGACGCTTGTGGTCTCTCCACGTCCCTATTCGTATTCGAAACGTGATGGTGAACCCCAAGCTGTCACCCGCAAGCCAAGCTGTGCCCCCACGCCACTACACTTTTGACACATTCCTAGTGGATGACAAAGACCCTGGCGTCACTGGAAATGTCTCCATTCATGCTGGAGGAGGACAGACGCTGTTGCGAATGGAAGGCATACACGCCGTCCCATTGGAAGCCGCCAAACCTGATGGAGATCGAAACCTGTTCAGTAAGGTGGTATGGGGTGTTGCCTCACCAGATGCTGCCAAAGCCGTAGGAGATGAAAGAGCTTCCCCAGATGATTACAGACGGGCCGAGCTCCTGGAGCGCGTTTCTCATTTCTACTTGCGAAAACTAGATAATGCCTTTCCTATCAACGATCCAATTCGGTCTCATGGGCCTTGGGTTGGAATGCTGGGCTTTGCCCATCAGACAGTCGAGGCTGTTCAGCAAGGGTCCCATATAAGCGCCCGTCCTGATTGGGCCGACGATGATGAGCAAACGATTGAGGCGGAAGTCCATAGGTAACTTGCCAATGCCAAGTATCATTCATTGGAGATTGTTACTAACTTCGGTGTGCAGATTTTCGGACAATGTCGATCTCAAGATCGCGCGAATTATTGGAAAGAACATCATCAGTGTTGTACGGGGTGAGAGCAGCATGATAGAGAGCTTGCGCGCTGATGGTACACTGGATGACTACTATGTTAACTCAATGGGCAGTCACTACACTGAGTATATTGGTCGTCTTGCACGGCAGCTGTCATTCAAGCAGCCTGATCTGAATTTCCTCGAAATAGGTAAGTGTTGCTACAGCACTTGATCACGCTTTTGGCTGATATTGAAATCATTCTAGGAGCTGGAACCGGAGCAGCTACTAAGAGCATCTTTAGTGCAATCGGCAAGTCGTACACTTCGTATACATTTACGGACATTTCAGGAGCTTTTTTCGAAGCCGCGCAAACCACTTTCAGCGAGCATTTGACAAAAATGCACTTCAACACATTGGACATAGAAAAGGATTTAGAGGAGCAGGGCTACAAACCCAACTCTTATGATGTCGTGGTCGCTTCTCTCGTAGTCCACGCAACTCGCAACCTGAAGAATACGTTGACAAGGATACGGCAGCTACTGAGACCAGGAGGTTACTTGCTTCTTTTCGAAGTCACTAATCTAAGCCTAGCCCGGATCAGCTTCATTTTTGGATCGCTACCTGGCTGGTGGCTGGGTGAGGAGCCATACCGTCGATACAACCCCTGCGTAGAGACGCAGAAGTGGGGAGAATTACTCTTAGAATCAGGCTTCTCAGGTCTTGAGACTGTCACCCCTGACAAAGACCCCCTGCCCTTTCCGGCATCTGTGATCCTCTCTCAGGCCGTGGATAACGAAGTGTCTTTCTTGCGCGAGCCACTCTGCTCTCCCAGTGAACTTGAATCAACTCGATTAAGCCCAAGTGTGCTTCTCATTGTCGGTGGGCGATCGAAACATGCTTCAAAGCTGTCGCGGGTTATCAAGAGTCTTACGGCGCAATACTTCGTCCGCGGTACCGTCGAAGTCGACTCGTTTGAAAACTTGCAACCAACAAATTTCGAGCCTTCTGGTACTGGTACTACAGTTCTCTTTTTAGCAGACTTGGATGGCAATGTCTTTGAAAGTTTGGATGAGAAGCGTTTCAAAAACCTCAAAGTTCTTTTCAACCGCACGAATAGGATATTCTGGATTACCCGCGAGGCGAGAGATAACAACCCATTCCACTTGATGAGCATTGGGTTTGGGCGTTCTATGCAGATGGAGATGCCGCACGTACGAACGCAATACATCGATCTTGCTGATGTTAGCGCCGGAGTTGCTCTCACCGTGGCAGAAACTCTTGTCCGATTTGACGCTCTTACGTCAAGTGAGACATTCCCATCACAGCAGATCTTATGGCCTCTCGAACCCGAGCTCCATCTAGATTCTGACAAGCAGTTCATTCCGCGTATAATGCACGATGCCGAAAAGAACTACAGATACAACAGCATACGGCGCGATATCACTACAGAGATGCAAGTGGATGCCGCGAATCCAGTGGAGGTCTCGTTAGAACCAGGAGGTTATCGTTTGCTATCCCGGAGTTCTCAGAACAACTCAACTAAAGGCAAGGAAATTCCTATCGAGGCACTCCTCTCAACTATTTCGGCTGTGAAGCTTGACGATTCAAGCAATTTACATGTCTGCTTGGGAACTACAATTGGAAATAGCCAGCCTAGGGCCTGTCTTACGGAGAGCATTACAACACAAGTTTCTGTGCCCGAAGAGTTGGTAGTTGACTGCCAAAAGATATCACCTCAATTTCTTGGGGCTCTTTCGACTGCCCTCATCGCCGGCGCTGTGGTCCAAACATCCTCAAACTATATTGTGGTGGTCGAGCCAGAAGAAGAACTTGCCTTTGCCATTCGAGCTCACGCCTCGAGCAAACCCATCTCGCTTCTTTTTCTTACAACTGACGCAAAGAAATCACAACCGCATCACCACTATATCCACCCTAGCATCGGTATCTCAGATCTAGATCTTGTCATACCCCGAGATTGCCGTCGAGTCTTGCTTACTGGCAAGTCTGAACAAGTGGCGTCTAGAATCAAGACTTGGGCTCAGGGACGCCGAGTAGAAGTCGACAGTTTGATACCAGTGGCTGAGCCTTATCGTTCTCCCAAGTCTCCATTGAAGTCTCTGCAAAAGCTACTGCAGTCATCGATCTCAATCGCAGAGAAACTTCAAAGAAGTGACTTCGAAGTTTTGGCGTTGCGGAATATTGCGAGATTTTCTCTCGCACGGATCCGTGGCTTGAAAATACCCATCGTCGACTTAACGCCTACCAAGGCGCTTGTTATCGTAGAGCCCGTCGATAAATACGCCATGCTTCGGGGCGACCGCACATACTGGCTGGCTGGCCTTACCAAATCTTTGGGTCTATCATTGTGCAACTGGATGATTGACCACGGCGCGAAACACGTCGTAATCTCCAGTCGCTCCCCTAATATCGATAAATCGGCACTCACTGTCCTCAGGAATAAGGGTGCTAATGTCAATATCATTCCATGGTACGTTTTGGGAGTCACTACCAATATCCCCTTTTGTATTCAGTGAGGAGACGCACGTGTGTTTTACATCAGCCCTATCTTCATGAACAAATTTAGATATGATCACGAAAGCTGACACAAACTAGCGATATCGCAGACAAGCAGAGCGTCGTTGCGGCGCATAGAATCATAAAGACTACCATGCCACCGATTGCCGGAGTTGCGCATGGAGCAATGGTGCTTCGTGATACTATGCTCGAAGACATGACAATCGAAGAAATGAACGCCGTCATTCGTCCGAAGGTCGTTGGTTCCATTAACTTAAACGACTTGTTCGTAAACACCCAATTGGACTTTTTCATATTCTTGTCCTCCGCTATAGGCATTACTGGTAATGTAGGCCAGTGCAACTATGCCGTCGCAAACATTTTTATGCACGGCCTCGCTGCGAAGCGCAGAAATAACGGGCTCGCTGCATCTGTCATTGTCATTGGTGTCATATTGGGCGTAGGGTACGTCACACGTGAGACCAGCCAAAGTCTCCAGGATAATCTTGAAAAATCGGGTCACAACTGGATGTCGGAGCGAGATTTCCATATTCTATTTGGTGAAGCGATTCGAGATGGTTCCGCCTCTTCCCCTTATAAATCTGAGATCGTCGTAGGTCTCAAGACAATTCGACGAGACGTCGATCAGATCCCTCCATGGGCGGGCAACCCAAGATTCTCGCACCTCATTCTGCAGAGCGAGGATGGCGTTGGTACAGCCCGTACCTTGAGCGAGAAAATTCCACTTCGGCAGAAATTTCTCGAGGCCACCTCGTTGCAAGAAATATATGAGGTCTTCAGAGGCAAGTTCTAATTCACCAACATCCAAATTAGCATACTGATTTCAAATAAGATGATCTTGTCGACCATGTCATCGCAATGCTGCGAATGGATGACTCAGAGCCCAAAGAACAATTTCTTCAACACGCCCCCGGGAATCTAGGTATTGACTCTCTCAACGCGGTCGACCTCCGTACGTGGTTCTTGAAGGAAGCCAAGGTTGATGTCCCGGTGCTTCGAATACTTGGGGGTGCCATTCTGAAAGATCTTCTGGACTTCGCTTTGGACCTTCTTCCAATCGATGTAGCTCCGGCGAAATCTCCGGATTTTAAACCAAGCTCTAAACCTGCTGCAACATCAGCACCAACACCAGCTAGGGCTAAACCACGGCAATTGACCCAAGCTGTGCCTTCAGCCCCAACTACAGCTCCCAAATCCAAGTCAACATCAATAGCAGCAGACAATACAAACTTTTCCAGCTTGATCCACCAAGGACCACAACCCACGTCCCAGGAGCCTCCAGTGCTGGTCAAGCCAACAACCAATATTGAGTCGTCCGAGACATCTCCACACTCGGCTTCATCTACCACGTCTGATAGCTCATTGGGTGGGTCTTTCAGCATCATCAACGAATTGACATCAAGTTCAGTCAGTTCAAAGAAGGGCTCTGGTTTCGACATCGTTTCAAAGGAAAAACCTCACACCCAACAGATCCAGCGGTCTGAGAATCTCTCGCGTGGCCAATCGCGATTCTGGTTCCTCCAGTCATATGTTGATGATCCGACGACGTTCAATATCACTTGCTTATTCAAGCTTCAGGGGGTAATTGACGTTGCAAAGTTTGAACAGGCAGTAGCATCCATCGGTCGCCGCCACGAAGCTCTGCGAACATCCATAGGTGACCAAATACATGGAACATTGGAACAGTATATATTGAAGGACGCCAATCTATACCTTGAAACGGACACTTACGTCGAGAAAGACGACGTACAGCTAAAGTTTGACGAACTCAAGGAACACACCTACGATCTTGCGCAAGGCAAGCTTATGAGAATGGTCCTTCTGTCTCCCCATCAGCTATCAACTATGGAGTACTATCTGCTCGTCGGATACCACCATATCAATATGGATGGTGTTAGCTTGGAAATCATTCTGAAAGAGCTTGAAGATCTGTATTCGGGTCGTAGTCTCGACAAACCACCTTTTCAATTTGCCGATTATGCAGCTTACGAAAATCATAAGCTCTCCAATGGAGAGTGGAATCAACATCTTGACTACTGGAAAACCCGGCTCAACCGAGGTCCCGACGTTTTCCCCATTCTACCTTTCGGCGAGGCTGGGATGAGGCAAGCCATGAGGACTTATAGTCATGTCAAGACAAGTCTCGTGATTGACCGCGATACGAAGAAGCTCATCCAAAGAGCATGCAAGGAGTACAAGGCCTCACCATACCACTTCTACTTGGCAGTTTACCTTACGTTGCTTGCAAGATGGGCTAAAGTACCTGAAGTCTGTATTGGATCTTCATACGCCAACCGGCACGATTCTCGTATTCAGACGAGCGTTGGACAGTACCTCAATCCTGTAAGCTTACGCTTGGCTTACAATGGGAAGAAGCCATTTTTCTCAGCCCTTGAAACCGCCAGAATATCCACCCAGGAAGCCAGTATGCATTCTGAAGTTCCTTTCGACGTACTTCTAGACCACCTCAAAATCGAGCGCAATCCGGCTTTCAGCCCCATTTTCCAGACCTTCATTAACTATCGACCGCGGACAGACGAAACCAGACCATTTAGTAGCAGCTGCACCCTGACAGGGGTCGAGTACGAGTCAGGAAAGACTCCGTACGATGTTATGTTGGACGTGTTCGATAGCCAACTAGATGAGTCAAGAGTCGAAATCAGCTTACAAGAATACCTATACTCCCAGGATTCAGTTGAGACACTCGCGAAAAGCTATCTGACACTGGTCAAAGCCTTTGCTAGGAATCCACTGCAGTACCTTGATAGCGCGCCCCTCCACGGCGACCAAGATCTTCGAGGCGTTGCAGAGCTAGGAAAAGGTAAGCTCTGAACATTCAGTTCCCTCTCTCTTGATATGGCTTAGCGATGCTGATGACAAAAAACAAGGTCAAAACATGACCTTGACATGGGGTTCGACTGTGATTCACCGTCTGGATGATATTTCGAGGGAGCACTCATCAAAGATCGCTATTCGACATCGCCATGAGGATACAGTGACCTTTGGTGATTTGATGGGTCGCGTTGACCGGATATACGAAGCCTTATCTGAAGCTGCCGTGACCGTCGGCTCAGCAGTTGGTGTGCATATGCAAGCATCTGCGGACTGGATCTGTTCAATGCTAGCTATAATCAAGTACGGTTCTATCTATGTTCCCTTGGATCTTCGACAGGGGAAGTCGCGGCTCGTGGCCATCGTCAAAGAATGTCAGCCTGGAGCCATAATTGTCGACGGAGTGACCTTCGCTCCTGTTGAGGAGCTTACATCTGGCGGTAAAATCAAGAGAATCAATATATCGAATTTAGTCGGTTCGGCAAAAGTACCAACGCCAATCCGAACCCGTGGAAGCGATCAAGCGGCGTTTTATTACACAAGCGGCTCTACCGGAATACCTAAAGGAATTCCTTTGACCAATGAAGGCATCTGCGTCCATATGGAAGGGATGTCAGATCGACTGAAAGTTTCCCCAGCCGATGTCATGCTCCAGCAAACAGCTTTCAGTTTCGACTTCTCTCTTTGGCAAATTTTAATCGCTTTGACTAATGGCGCCTCAATCGTCATTGTGCCCGACCATCTGCGAAGGGACGCTGTTAGCATTGTCGACCTGATCGTCAAGGACAATGTTACCATGACAGCAACCACTCCATCCGAGTACAGCAGCTGGCTACGGTATGGAGCATCTAAGCTTCGCGACTCGGCTTGGACAAGGATCTTGTGCGGTGGTGAGCCTATGCCGCCCGGATTCCTCGAAGATCTCTGGGGGCTAGGGAAGATCGATCTCAAGCTTGAACATTTGTACGGTAAGTTTTCGCATAAGCCCAGATGAGCTTTTCGAATACCCCTTACTAATCCGTACCCAGGACCTACTGAGATTACCTTTATTGCCACAACATGTCCTCTAGACTACTCGAAGGAGTATACTATCATTCCTATTGGGCGACCGATCGCAAATTACACAATCGTCATCGTGGGGAAAGATGGTCAGGCCTTGCCCGTTGGCGTCTTGGGAGAGATTGCCATCGGTAGCGTCTGCGTCTCTGCTCGATATCTCAACAAGCCCGAAGAATCGGATCAAAAGTTCCGGTCGAGATTACCGGCTTTGGAGAGGATTGGCATCCCGCCAGTGCGATTCCACTTGACTGGCGATGAAGGCTGGCTTTCCAGTGAGGGCCTCCTTTATATCTCTGGTCGTATTGCTGGAGACACGCAGATGAAACTACGGTATGCGCTTCCTAACCCCCTTTTCTTTCGTGGGTTCTATCCCAATCTTTTTGCGGTTTCGTTGGTGCCCCCGAGCTTTCTCTTAGAGAATGATCTCACTAACAATCCTTTGCTATCTAGCGGTCAACGTTTAGACCTCTTGGAAATAGAGCAAGCGATAGTTCAAGCATCATCGGGGTCTGTTCTGGACGCCAACGTATCAGCAAGCCGGGACGCGAAAGGGGCAGAGTTCTTGGTTGCTCAAGTCGTGTTAACGCAAGGGACGTCGGAAATCGATCTTCCATACTTAGCCGCTTCTCTGCCTTTGCAGCAGTTCATGCGTCCCTCGGTGATCTTCGCAGTCGACAAGTTCCCAGTGACAGAGCATGGAAAGAGAGACCGTCGGGCTTTGGCGAGCGTCGATGTGTCTCAGCTACAGAGACCCAAAACGAAGAATATAGAGCTTACTGCGGAACAACAGCGTGTCTTCTCTATATGGAAAGACATACTTCCGGCAGAGACCATTGGAGTTCATGATATTACGCCAGATTCGGACTTCTTCGCGATCGGCGGTACTTCTCTCACCATATTGGAATTGCAGAAACGGATCCAGACGGACCTGGACGCACACCTCGAGGTTGCAACTTTATTCGAATATAGTTCTCTGAGACGAATGGCGTTACTGATAGAAGAACGGACCCAGGCTGGGATATTGAAGGAATTACAAATTGATTGGAATAAAGAGACTCGACTCGACATTCGGGAGGACCAATTTCGTAATGCTCAAGGTATGAGAGACTGGACCACTTCTAAAAGCAAGGCCAGTGGCATTGTCGTCATTTTGACTGGCGCTACGGGTTTCTTGGGCAGAGGACTGCTCAGCTCTTTGATTGCCACCACCGAAGTTGCGAAAGTGCATTGCCTAGCAGTCAGGCAAGTTGAGAAGCTATCCGAATTCATCGACGAGCCGACTGTCCATATTCATCCTGGCGACTTGACATCGCCTCGCTTGGGGCTATCCGAGGAAGTTGCACGTCAGGTCTTCAGCGAATCGCATGTCATAATTCACAACGGAGCCGATGTGAGCTTCTTGAAGACCTACGCATCCTTACGCCAGGCCAACGTTCAGTCAACTCGAGAGTTGATTGAGCTGAGCCTCAGCCACGTTGACGGCGGCCACGACTTTCATTTCGTCTCCACTGCTGGGGTTCTCGGCTTCTCAGGCGAACGCGAGTTCCCAAACAAAACCGCAAGTGGATTCCAACCTCCTGCAGATGGATCTTTTGGCTACTCCGCGTCAAAATGGGCCAGCGAGCGCATTCTCGAACAAGCCTCAGATGTTTATGGATTGTCTGTCTCCATCTACCGCCCGACAAGCATCACAGGGGATCAAGCGCCCGAGCTCGACCTTATTCATAATATTGTCAAGCTCTCAAAAACTCTCAAGGTCGTGCCAGATCCTCAAGGAATTTGGGACGGCTTCATCAACTTCGTGCCTATAGACACATGCACCGATGAGATTCTTTCGTCAGTTCTACACGTCGCTTATGGTCGAGAGCCCGGGATCCGCTACCTGCACGTCATTGGCGCTGAAGATATTCCCATTGAAGGTTTGAAGAGCCATCTGGAGCGTAACGATGGAGCGAAATCATGGTACAAGCAGGTCAGCCTGGCTCAATGGGTGGTTAGGGCTCAGCGGGCGGGTCTCAATCCTCTGACCGCCGCGTATCTGAAGAAGCTGGCCACTGAGAAGCAACAGTTATACCTCACCAGGGCGCTGAAAGAAAGCAATACCCCAAGCAAGTCCCCCGGCACGGAAAAGTCTAGTTCGTGGAAGGTCTTCAATGGTTGGGGGCGCACATGAAGACGAGAAGGCATAATATTTCAGGATCAATCCATATCCACACGGCGAATTCGGTGAGAAGAATAAGTCAAGACTAACATGAGTAAAAACTCAAACGACGAAAGCCGAGCGCCGGAACAGCGCAGTAAAAGCTTAGTGAATGGCTGTATATGTATTTTATGTCACCTTGATCTCATAGAGGATAGAGCGGGGTAGCTACATTTGAACAGAATATCATTGTATTTAACCCTAGAAACCCAGGTAAATGTGTCGTGTTTGTGTCCTTCCCTCATTTCCCCAACATCTTGAGGTACATGGCCCGTTGGGCCTTCACGCGGGGCAGTCGCAATCACGATACGCTTTCCTTCCACGGAATACTTAGCTGCCCCTTGAACGCTCCTTCCACTGTTTTCTTGCATCAAGAGCATTATTGTCTCTCGGACCAATTCTCTTCTTTGAGTTTCATCATCGCACGTCCAAGCCCCAAATACTACCTGCTTTCCATTGCTCAAGTACCAGTCACAATTTCAACCGAGGGTTGTGCAGACATGGAATGCACTTGCTTTGAGTATTCAAGATTATTTGATCATGTTTCACTCGAAGCTTGACGCAAGTCGAAGTTCGTACCTTCCTCAAAGTCGTAGTCCTCCCAAAATGCTCCAATTCAGACCTGTGCATGCCTCATTGAACCCCAGCCGTCACGCACCACTTGTTAACATCAACACTGCATTTCCCAATATTACGCTACTGAAATACCTCTGAACTGGATGCTCAACAGCTCGTCGATTGCCTGTGAAGTCCGTCCAACATGCGTTTTCAGGCCCTCGCCGCAGCCATTCTCACGTTTGCGTCGGCCTGCTTCGCACAGGCAATCCTGACCATCCTTCCCAGTCATAGCCATCATGCAATAGAACACGGCAGACAAACCGCTCTCACCCTGAGCCCGACCAGTCACGTCAAGGGCCGCACTTTTGATCGGTTTGTTCAAATATGGCTGGAGAATGAGCAGGCGAATGTAGCACCCACTGATCGTAAGGCAACATGTTCCTAAATTGAACTTTACTAACACTTCTCAGCAAACTTCAAATGGCTTGCATCTCGAGGATTAATTCTGAAAGTCTACCACGGCGTCCACCACCCAAGTCAACCGAACTACGTCGCCTCAGTTGGTGGGGACCGTTTCGCGGTTCTGACTGATCATCCCTACTTCATTCTGAGTAAACATAAAACGATTGTAGACTTGCTTGAGAGGCGCGGAGTAAGCTGGGGACTGTATCAGGAAGATCTGCCTTTCACTGGATTTCAGGGCGATTACCCCAATCCAGAAACTGGTAAGTTGGACTATGTCAGGAAGCACAAGTATCATCTCAAATGTCTCCTCTCATTGCATTGACCATGCTGATAGCAAATATAGCCCCCTCATAAGTTATCACTCTGTGACAGAAGTACCTGAACGTCTGGCGAAAATCAAGAACTTTATCCTGTTCTACGAGGACCTTGCGAAGGATACACTCCCGCAGTGGATGTTCATCACTCCTAATATGAGTACATACCCTACCCAACTTGGCTCTGCAACGGTTTTGATGCCACCTAGCAAACAACGGCCATGAGACCTCCTCCGCTTTCGGCCTCGCCTGGGCCAGGACCTTCATCGAACCCCTCCTAATGAACCCAAAATTCATGAACAACACCCTGATACTCCTGAGTACGTACGATCTCCAGACTATTGTCATACATCTCGCTGACGAAACTTCAGCCTGGGATGAATATGAGGACGAAGTAACAGACTTCTTTCACGATCACCACAACGTCGTTTCTTCCCTCCTTCTCGGCGACGCCATTCCACCAGAGCAGCATAACACAACTCAAGTCGCCATCACGGAAGAAGGATATTCGCATTACAGTATTTTATCGACTGTGGAGCGGAACTGGGATCTGGGTGATCTGGGTGGGGGGGACAAGGGGGCGGAGCCATTTTGGTGATGCGAAGTCTAGGACGGACGACACTAGAATAGGATATGAGTAGGAGTGATCAAGTGTTTCGTGTTGCTTGGATAAAGGAAACCCTGGAATTCTTGGCTGGCTATGAGATGCTTCGCCAAAATTGAGAAGTTAAATCCTTTAATATTTTCCCCACTTTCAAATACTCCTGTTTCAACGCCACGAACCCCCTCGTCTCTTGGTCGAAATCAAGCTTTTCAGGAGTCGTTTAAGTCTCAAGGAGATGACACATTCATATGTTTTCGGGATAAAACGGGTGGGTAACAAGTATAAATTGTGTAAGCGATTCCAAGTAAGCTATGCAATGCAAAATGGTATCTCTCGGTCAACGTTAAAGCAATATCTCAACTTCCAAAATTCCACAGCAAAAATGCGCCAGGTACCTCCTTCTATAAGTCATAGTAATATCCCCATCTAATAAGCAAGTATCCCGAAAACAACAAGCAAGTAATCTTCTTTCATAACAATCTCTCAATCAACAAAATCAACAATGCCCTTCAATCCATCAATCAAATCAGAATCGAACTCGTCAACCCACGCAGGGACGGAAGACAGTTGAGTAGGGTCTGGCTTCGCGACTCGACGGCACTTCATCTCTGGCTCTTCCAAGCTTGGAGATGGGGTCCGCTTGAGTGAATGCTCTGGAATCGCTGGAGGAGATGGCTCTTCGATCGATGGCATGACCGTATTTTCAGGTTGAGCATCATGATCATCGTGATCATTGTTATACGCATCGAAGTCGAATATACCATCTGCGAAGCTAGAATCCATCTTGGGAGTCGCTCCACGAAGCATCATCGAATCGCTGAGACCGATCATGCCTGCTTCGAGACTTTCAATTGAGTCGTCTGGAAATGAGGAGATAGGATTCTGGGCCTGGTATGGGGCTAAATCCGTCTCAAATGGATCTGGGCTCTTCTTCTTGCTACCCCACATCTTTGACGGAGAAGGTAGGTCCATCTCATCTCCTGAACCCGAAACATCGGCGTCATTTTGAGTCTCGCGTCCGAACGGAAGTTGTGCTTCTTTGCCGCTGCCATATTCAAACTGAGGTTTCTGCTTGGGGAGTCGCATAACCTTATCCGGCTGGTTCTTTTGAACGCTGTTGTGAAGGGTGTTTAACTTTCGATACTCGCGTGGCGCAATATCGGCGTAGGTAACTGGGGGACGGTCCTTGGCCAGATCTACTACCTCCATGTCCATGTCATCGATATCGTCATCCCACGGCTCATGTTTCTTGAACTTCGGACTTGATAGCTGCTGGCAATTAATTATTGATGATCTTAAAATTAAGCATGGACAGCTGAGCTTACCTTGTTCTTGCTGGCTGATTTTGAATTCATCCCCGTCTTCTTCGTATTGCTCGCAGCGGCCTTTGAGCTAACTGCCTTGGTTTGAGAAGACTTTCCAGGTGGCTATCAAGAAGGGGTTAGTGCTTGTCAAACTGGGGATATCGCTATTGCGGACCTTCTTTGAGCGGCCATCGCCCTTGTCGCTTGGCTAGATTGACTCGTCAGTAAGATACCTTCTCATCCTGGAGCACAAGTGAACCCACTTCTTTGGAAGATACAGACTGTTGACCCGTGCCGATGGAAGTCTATAACTGTATCAGTCAAGGTATTTTTGATATCAGTAGTCTCTCAATTACCGTTCTTTTTGGCCTCGGCTTGTCTAAACCATCATGGCAGCACTTATGTTTGCAGGGCTGCCCGGTTTTGAGAAGATTCCCATCTCGGCAGGGGTGGTTACAAGCATATTTGCCATTAGCCATCTGTACTGCTGCGCTCGTCGTGACCGTAGTAGTGGTAGTTGTTGCAACTGAAGCCTTTGGAGTGGGGTCAAAATCGTCAACGTCAGGAAACTCGTCCGAGCCGTAGTCGGTTGCAGGTTTCTCTACGACTATTGTTGCGGCAAGCAAGTCTTCATCTTCAAGCTCGTCTCCAAACTCGTCATCACTGAAGTTTCGCTTCGTAGGCTCCTTTCTCTGAATGTTGGTATTCTTGGGAGCCGGGAACTCAGATGCAGGAATGTTATGCTTGAGGATGCTTGATCGAAGTGTTCCCACCAGATCATCGCAGGCAATCCAGCATTTGATCTCATCACTTGGATTCGACAACTCGACGTTGAATTTGAGCTCATAGCCGTTGGACAATTTCTGAATGCCTCCTCGCCAGAAGTGGACGAGACTACCATCTGTCGTCTCCGCCATGAAAGTCAACGATGGCTGACTACCCCCCCAATTAGGTACTTTAGAATTTGTGAAACCCAGGATGGCCTTAACATTGATCTTTGGCTTCTCTCCAGCTTTTGTAACAGCCCTCCCAATGATTTGCGAAGCTATAGTCAAACGCGGGAATCCTGCTAACAACTCGTGCATCTTCCTACCAAACGGAGGATTCTTGCTAACATATCGCTCGATGCTTGCAGTGTCAAGACTCGCAAGCTTCTCAATGCAATTCACATTGTTATTGACAAGTTTCCGAACCGCAACCGGGCCAATCTGGGGAATCTGTCTCAACTGTAAATTTGAGTTCTCCCAGAAGCCTGTGGACAAGCTCCGAGCCAAATCAAGCGCATGTCGAGTAGAGATCGCGTCGCAGTCAAATATTTTGCAATCGATGACACACCGAATTAAACGGTGGATACGCTCGAATATTAGACACTTTTCAGTGGTGAACTGTCTTCTCAATGCAGCCAACTCCTTGCTATCATTCGGATGTTCAAAACCTCCGAGTTGGGCTTGGATCAGAAGTGAGACTTTGTGAGCTGTTGTAATGTCGGTAGCTTTGATTAGAAACTTGATAAATGGAGACTTATTGTACTCTCTGAGGCACGGTCTCTGATTCTGTTTCACTCGTATGTCTCCAAATTCTGATGCCTGGCAGAGGATATTGAGCTTTGATAATTAGCATAGGATTTGAGGGAATGAAGTCCCTACTCACAATCTGCTCCGTCTTCGCATGCTTTGGTATGTCCAGAAGCTTTTTCATGGTTTCGAATTGGACCATATAGCGAGACATGGCCTGACCATATTCTGTACTGCTGATACATTCACCATGAACGACAAGCTCATGCTCTTGTAGGAGCTTGATATCCCTCTCGCACACCTGCTCCAGACGTTTGTCAGTATCTCCACCAGGAGTTATGCCGGTGATCTTGTAGTAGGCAGGGTTTTGTCTCATGCGAACAGCAAGGAAGGTACTGCCGAGCCATGTTTTTGCTTTGTAAAGACTGTTGACGGTGCCAAGGCCAATTTCGGAGTTCAAGTGTTCAATCAGATTGAGATGAAGCGTGCTTTCAAGAATGTCTTGGCCAGACATCATCTTCTCATATCGCTCTTTGCTTTCGGCTTTCGTCATTATAATGGCAACTCCGCTATCATCAAATTGAGGTCGTCCAGCACGACCAAGCATCTGCATGACTTCCAAATCTGAGTATTCAATGGGAACGTTACCTTGATATCCGACTGTCCCCTTCAAGATGACAAGATGGCAAGGAAGGTTGACTCCGACGGCCAAGGTAGATGTGCAGCAAATGACACTGATGTCTCCCTTTAAGAAAGCCGCTTCAATGGCGTGGCGATCCTCTAATTCGAGACCAGCGTGATGAAATGCTACACCACATCCAACCAGCTCTTGCAGTTCTTTGCTGCCCACTACTGTGCGCTTTGCCGGAGCAGGCCAGGCCCGATCGACAACTCTCTGTCTTGTCCACCACTCTGCTAGTATAGCAGCCGTGCTCTCACAAGACTTGCGAGTAAAGCAGAAAACCATGATTGGCTTCTTGTGGGTATGCTTCTTGATCAGATTTGTCAACTTTCCATCTAGAATTTTCTCGAATGCAAAGTCGTTGTAACCACCATCGAATCCATAGACATGCTTTTGCAGCTTGACAGGCCTGAAGTCTTCGCCAAATGTCTCTCGGTGCGCTGGAAGCTGGGGATTAGTATGGTCTCTACCCAGCCATACAGCAATGTCGTGGGAGTTTGGGACAGTGGCGCTGAGTGCTACAAAGCGAACATCGGCTCCCATTGACTTCATGCGAGAGACAACTGCCTCCAAAGTTGCACCTCGAGGATCCTTCAAGATATGCACCTCATCAATAAGGAATAGCTTCACCATTTGAACGAGTTTATGGTGATCAGTCCATTTTCTGGTAATACTGTCCCACTTCTCTGGTGTTGTGACGATTATCGATGCAGCTCGAACTCTTGCCATCTCTTTCTGGCTGGTGTCTCCTGTCAGCTCTGCACAAGGGAGGTTCAGGTGGCTGAATTTCTTCTGCCAGTCTCTCATTCTTTCCGAGCATAAAGACTTTGTAGGAGCTTGATAAACAATCTTGAATTGCCCAGACCCGTGGCCTTCAACGGCTCTGCAGATGGCTAGTTCCAGAAGGGCAGTCTTACCACTTCCAGTGGGAGAGGAGACTACAATATTATCATTGGTTTTGTAGATTGGTGCGAAGCATTTCGACTGCACTGCATTGAACAGCTGAAACGGAAAAACCTGGCGAATTCGATCGGGTAGCTCGTGGGGAGACACAAGCTGGATTCCATGAGCCATGGGCGGTGCATGTGCCAAAGCCAAAGTTCGTGGAGTATTCTTCTCCTGCGAGTCAACCTGATGGCCATGGGTCGTATGCATAGTCCGAGCTGGGGTCTGTAACTTCTGGTTCATTTGTGGTACCATCTGATTGCGAGGAGTCTGGGGCTCATCGTCGTATTCATCGAATTCATCTTGCGTTACTGGGGCATTTTGGATTGGAGGAGCTGCTCGATTCGTTGCTCGACGACGGAGACTGACCCTGGCCGTCGGACTGGAGGCTTGGCCAAAAGATGATGGCGAGGTCTTGGAGCTCCGTTCATTATCCGGAGTGTGGATGAACCCACCTACAGAAGTTAGTATATCAATGCAATACGAAGAAATTCATTTGGTTTGGAATTAGATGAAACGCACTCAAATTGAAAGGTGGTGTAATCTGCTGCTTTTGAGGCTGCAAGGGATTCGGAAATCTTGGTTGCAATGGCTGGAAGAAGTTCATGGACTCTGGTTCTGGTTGCGGATGTGCCTGTGGAAGCTGTGGAAGTTGCCTTGGGAGGAGCATGGCATCTGCCAACTGAGCTATCGGAGCAGCCTGCTGAGTTGGAGCTGGCCTCGATGGCGGTTTTTGACTGAGAGGCACTCCTTGACGGAGATTCTGCGCGAATCTGAAATGGTTATCGGCATTGGTGATAGTCCTGGGCTCTTTTTCTGGTTTATTGTACAATCCTCGAGGTGCAATAGAAAGACGAGAAGGGCCTGTATTGGGACCTGGTAATGGCGGACGTGGCGAGTCGAAGTAGGGTCGAGCTGAGAGGGGGGATGTGGTTAGAAATGCACAAAATGTGTAAAGAAAGGAGCTTACCTGAATGATTGAAACCCTCATTCGAAGTCTCGCGGGTAATTGAAGACTCTTGCGATACGTGCCTCGGTCCAGGTCCAAAGCTCCATTCAGAGGTGCGAGGTTCTGTCGATGGCACATTGTAGCTTGAAGAAGCACGTTGTTCTTGGTCGTTGAAGCCGGCAGCCTGACCAATGATCCGTTGGAGGTGACGATCCATGCCTCTGCTACCCATTATGATAGCTTGAGGCAAGGAAACTGATGCGATTGTAGTTATTGGGACAAGTTGGTGAGCGACATGAAGGTGAAAGCGTCGAAGAGGGACTCGGCGATTAGCCGTTAATTAGAAGAATTGTGTAGCTTCGCAGTATTAAAGAAGCTACGGCGGCATTGCTCGAAACACTTTCAGAGGATACGAAAGATTTCCATCTTAACGCTGTCACGAAAATTGTGCGAGTGAATTGGGAGAAGGTTGAACTGAAAAGGGGTGCACGTGATCAAGTTTTTTCCCTTCCCCTGATGCTCGACGCACACAAATTAGGAGGGCGTGTCGTGAACGTCTAATGATGACTTCATATCTTCAATTTACAATCCGCCCCACGTTCAACTCAAACGAGCGCGGTCTTGAATCTCTAACAAACGAAGGTAACTCGAAGCACAAAATTGTACAGACTAACAGAAAATTTCTAGACTTTCCTGTCAATTCTACCTTCCCCTACTCGACAAATGCAATATCCTTTTTAGATCCACCGAACACACGCTGCTGGACTGAGCCAAGCCAGTCCACATAACGCCCTATAAAACGCCTGGCCCGCACGTGGCCTCCCATATCTCTTTTTCATCCTGGTATTCCGGTACATCCATCCCTTCTTGGCATGCCTTGCTTATATGACTTTTATACATCCGCGAACTATGCACTCTATGTTCAATCAGCTCTCTTTATTCTGCCGCCTCTAGATGATCCGACTCGTGAGTGGTGTCTCATTGGTGACGCAGGTCTCGATGTTGAAAGACCTGCGCTCTTGAGGTTCTGTATTGGATCCAGCGTCAGGTTTGATCTGTCCTCTTCGAATTTTGGCGTAAAGCCATTGTCGATTGTTGTTTTCTCGTAGCTTGCTATGTTGATAGGAGGGGGGCGGTTGCGTTTGCGGTCTGGGCCGCTGTAGAGATATGTGGCAAAAATGACAATTGCTGTGCCGAAAAGGAACTGGGTGGAGGTTAGTACAGGTTTGAAAGTCTGAGGAAGCCGAACTTACGTTAAGTGTGACTTTGAATTCGAAAAACCAGACGCTGAACAGAAAGCTCAGAATGATGGAAATCGAGGTAGCAAAGTTCTTGGCGATGTTGTCCGCATAGTTTATGCACATAGCGACCAACACACCTCCAACAGCCTGGAACACGACCGCAGTCCACACAACACTGTTATATCCCGCGAAGAATCCTTCTTTAGCAATCTCTTCTCCATCCTTGAATATAACACCAATGATCAAGGCCGGGAATAGGGAGTAGAACGACAGTTGTACGTTCCGAGTCCAGACCGTGACATGTTGCTGGCTCTCCTTCAACACCTTCTCAAAGTATACCCCCGTCAACCCCGAGATCAACGCCGCGATCAAGACCGCAGAAAGTCCAATCGAGTAATTCATAACCGGTTTATTCATCCCCATATCCTCCTGAATCCCCTCATACGTCGCCGAACGCTTCGTGAGGCCCTGCGACAACCCCTCCACCCCGCGCTTCGTCAACTCCCTCGCCACCTCAACAGCCCCATTACTCAATTGTCCAATCTCGTGGAAAGATCTCGGGAAGTAGAATCGGTTCTGGGAGTCCTGCACGCCCGCGTACGCAGAAGGGTCGTTTGTAGGGAGCTGCACAATCGCGACTCCAATCGTAAGCAATATAAGCGCTACCCATCTCTTAGAAGAAAGCGCCCTGCTGAGCATCGTAACACTAAAAATAGCAGTCGTAAGAATCTGCGAAAGCAATTAGCATGACCAAACCGCGTTTTCCAATGCAAATTCCTACCTTGAGTTGATAGAGAATCTGAAAATGCACCGCATCCAAATTGCTAACTGCAATATATTGCAGCGAATTCTGCAGCGTATACAGCGTCGCCGGAATCGCAAGCTTCCACCCATCACCCGAAAAGACAGACATGTATAGCTGCTCGAATAGCACAGTCGCAGGTGTAGAAGGAGGCAGTGTCCGCGATATATCGTACAAAGCAATCGTCAACGAGAGCGAAAGCTTGAGCACCTCGTTCAGAAAAACCGCCGTCGAGGTAAAATATCGGTGGCCGCCCTGGGGCATTATACGGGAGTAATGCATGATCTGCCACTGTGTCAGTCGCTGTGGGTCAATTCCTTCTTTGCTAGCCAGAGGTTTGTATTGTATTCCATGATGTCAGTGAGATGACGGCAAACGTACGAGTATGAGCGCGGAATTCTGGAATGTAAGCTGCGTGGAAAGTTAGCATGTTTGGAATAGCCAGAGCAGAGGGATATTCCGTACGGTGATCAGAGACACATGCTTCATCGGCACGCCCATGACGGTGGGTGCCTTTGACGGCGCGTCGCCCATCCCCATCTTGCCCCCTATGCCGTGTGCTTCCCAAGATACAATGATGCGTATTCCCCTTTTCCTTGGACGCCTGATGCAGTTCCGAAGCCTCACTCAACAGGAAGAAAGCACTGGTGCAAAAGGAGTGTGCGAGATATTCCAACAAATGCCCTGTGTGCAGGCCGGCGGTGAAGAGAAGTGTTGTCTCAAAGGTTCGTCGTCGTCTGGTGGTAGATTGTTCGTTTTCGTTCTATTTTAGCTAGGCCGGCCACTGTACTGCGCGCTCTGGGGTTGGGCTGAGACTCCTTTTGCGTTGGAGCCAGGCACCCAATCAATGGCGATCAATAGCGGATGGGCTAACAGGGCTGCAACATCCCTGAATCTTGATCCCAGGCCGGCTGAAATTCAAGAAGACTGATGACTCCCTGAAGCGGAAACAAATTTGTCTTGGAGATTTTCCTCGGTGTTTGCTTGTTTGCTTCTTGGAGATGCTTCAAAGGAAACCAACGAACATCTCGAAATCTCTTCCAGCTTTAAAACAAACTCCACCAGCAATTCGAAACAGGCCTCGTGATCAGGATCCATTCTTTTTGAAGCCGTTTCATGTCACATGTCGACGTCTTGCAGGTGGGCTTGACGTGGACCAATACCAAGGGATACGGTGTCAAAGTTAAGCATTTTGGGATTTCCTGCTAAGCACAGATTGACGAATGTGGAGAGACCTCAAGAGATCAGATGCTTTCGATATTGCTTCCTTCACCGTGATGATCACCTGCTGATGATCTTGCAGCGCCACAACCCAAAAGAAATTTTGGGTGAGGATCGTGACGTTTACATTTATTTCCTCTGCAACGGAGTTAGACGTACGTCTCGTTTTGGTTATGAATTAAATGCACAAAGGGGAAATATGTCCCTATTGCACCGTACCTAGTTCATTTCGACCTTTCTATTTGGGAAGCTTCGCGCTATTGACACAGGCATGGTGGAACAGAACAGAGAATTGACTATGACTGGCTTGCGCACAATATAGTTTCCTCAAGACTTTTCTATTATTTCGTAATCTCAGGGAAATCTGCCTCTGTGCCAATATGCTATGAAACCCTTCTTTTTCATGGTATTCCCCAAATGCTGACTCGTACCTACGTGATTCAGCGGTGTGGTTGTTCCCGGCCATGATCAGCTAAAGACAGAGCTTGTTTGTAAAATAAGCCAGCTTGGAAAAAGGCCTGTCTCAAATGAGTGAGTAGAATGTCTCTAATTAAATTTATATGTATGTATGTAGTTTTTCATCCTCTCATGACGCTCATCACTAACCTATCCCCCTATCCAAAACCAATGCATGCCAATAAATGCAGAGCAGAAATCCGGGTATATATGCAGCCTTCGCTATATCGCTGTATGACAGACCGCCAGGCAAACAAAAGAATCTCGTACAAATGAAATTACACATTAAAACTCCTGGTACGGTGATGCTTAGATGCGCCATGCGACATGTCCCAATAAATTACACCCCTGACATCAATTCATTCCCCAAATAACCCCATCCTCATCATCATCATCATCCAGCAAATAGTCTTGACTGTAAACGATCTTCGCCTCCTCGACGAACCGCACACCGGCACCCGGCACCCGTTTTCTTGCCCCTATCACTGGTTCTGCGGGCTCATCGTCTGAAAAACTAGGCAAAGGCGCCCCTACAGCACTCAATCTTGCCGCAGAAGGAGGCGTAATAGGGGAGATTCTACTACGTCTCGATCTCGTTGTCGAGTCCGGCCTGGCTTGACTTTTCGGAGGTGGGGCCCAGCTTGTTCGAGGCGTTGAGTCCTCATCGGAGCCAAAACTTAGGAAATCGCTCAGGTCCGGAGAAGGCTCGGCCATGTCGATTTGGTGGGTGTCGGAGATGGGGGTGTCGAGGTAGAGCAATATTCGCTGCCTTTCGCTGCTTTGTACTGCGTTTGATGATTCTTTGGAGTGCCTGGCTCTGCTTTTCTCGGGCACTCTCGGGGGTGATTTGGCGACGTGCTCCTCGATTATTTCCTCTCGCATGCGTGCCCTCTTTAGGCGTAGAGCCTCTAGCAATTGTTCTTCCTGCTTGGTCACCGCCATGAGTCGACTGCTCTTGTCTGAACTTTCTTGAGTCTCAGAAGACGTGGGTGACAGCGGCGGGGTAGGTTGTAAAGATCTCGCCGAGGTAACGGATGGTTTCCTTGAGGACCTCTTTTCCTTCTGGGTTAAGTGTCGGGGCTCCTTTCCATGATTAGATGACCGCGGAGGCTCTTCTTTAATCGCTCTACGAGAAGAGTGACCATCCGTAGCCGATGTTTCGGGAATGCTATAAACGTGACTTTCTTGCCCGGGTGTTTTCCTCGAACTATTCCTTGAGCTGTGACTCCTTGGTGTCAACCCACTCGAAAGTTCTCTTGTATGTCGTTGATTATCATTAACCGTGTGTGACGATCCTCTAGAAGCTTTGCTCTTTGATGACACGGTAGGAGATTTGACCTCCGCCGCTTCACCCTCTGAATCAGATGATAATGATAGAACACTATTCACTTTGAGGTCGGAATTAGATATCGCACTCCCACTGGTATGCCAGGATGTCTTCGTGTTCCGGCTAGAGATACTAGCAGCACTCGAAGCTTCATTACGTGGTGAAACCATACTAGATCGTACATTTTTCCAAGAAAAGGCTTGACCTTCCTGAGGGCTCCGAACAGACTCTCGGTCTTTCCGCTGTCTCGAAGGTGGTTCGGGTGTAGGGTGGCTGCCGCCGGCTTGGGTCCGCGATGCAATGCGCTCGGGAACATTTGACTCGGGTATACGATCCATGCGGGGAGATCGTACGGGCATCTGCTCATAGTGGTCGTACAGCTGATATAGCGTTCCACCGGTCCCGCTTGTAAGGGCAGACGAGCGTTTCTTCGGGTCATACGACTGGCTGGAACGAATGCTCTGTTTTGATTGTAGTGATTCTTTGGACGGCACTTTGCTGAGCTTTCGATGACCAGGATCGCCTGAAGTTCGCGGTGTTCGAGAACCCCTCGTAGACAGCGACGCTTCCGAAGGAACAAGGGAGCTTCTATCCGATGACTTGCTCTCTCGCTTCCGTGACGGAAATAACATTGACAGATCTAATTTGGCAGGCTTCTTCTTGGAATCTCTGTCTCGGGAAAATTCGCCCTGATAGCGATTGTCCCCCGTGCGACCCTTCGCCTTTGAAAACTGGTTGTCGAATGGATCCGTGGAGTCGACCTGCAACAGCGGGCTCCTTTGGACAACTGGTGGAAAACCTTTCCTTAGGGCAAGATCTCGAGCTGAAGACTCCGAGGTCTGCTGAGATATCGAAAGTGGTGACTTTAGACGATCATAGTGCGACCTCAATGTAGAAGACGAATCTTCATGCTGTAACCGTTGACTTGAGATATCCGTGACCCCGTCATCCCTATATCGTTGTCCAAGTACCGTAGAAGATGCCTTCCCCGGTAAGCGTTGGCTTCGCGGGAATACACCAGACTCGCGATCCCATTGTTCGGATTGTGACCCATGAACACTCCCACTTTCATTCGTTGATTCTGAAATAGAGATGCTCATGCGACTAGGTTTAGGACTGGGAAAGCCAAATGCATATGCATCCGCCGTCGGCGAGTCGATATTAAGGTCATTTTCAGTACCCAGTATCCTTTGCGCTTTCGAGAGGGGTTGGTTGGACGTTCTCGACGACTTCGAAGTCGTTGATTCTTTACTCGAAGATTGTTTCCGCCCCGGTATTGGAAAGGAAAATTTAGAGGTACGACCCATCGTTTCTGACAGAATTCGAGCCGCCGGTGTGGCTTTCGAACGGCGATTCTTCAACGAATGCCTAGGCCAATTGCACCAATTAATTGAGTGCTGACTGCAGTTTAAGACTTGATCAGCTCGAGCTCGAGGATGCAGAACTGTCAGAACTGTCAGAACTGACTGACCCGTATGTTCGACCCGGTCAATGAGACATTGTAACTATTGGGGAATCGGCGAGGGGATTGTCTCGTGTAGAGCTTCTCCGCCTCGAGTAGACACAGCGGGGTCGAGAAAGGCAGGTGATATAATAGGGTTCCTGTTTCAAGAGGACGGCTTTCGCTTTCGTGGGAGTAAAATCCCTCCGCCGCGGTCTCCTCTTATCAACTCGGCGGATTGAACAGGACAACGCAGCGAGATCGGACGAAGAGAAAAGCTAGAAGACAAAAGGAAACACCGTGGTTACAAAAATAATATCTTGACAGCGCTCGAGCATATCTCATCTTGGCCTAACGGAGGACTGGCTGTGTTCAAAAGCAATCTCAAATAATGGACAATGGCCATGACCATGGGACCTGGTGAGCCGCCCGTGCCCGTGCAGGGCTAGGATTAGGATTAGACCAGGGCATCTCTCAGTTTAGTGTCAATCATTTCAAGCCAGCGGCGGGCAGCCAGCGTGCGCAGGGGTGCCAGGGATCCAGGTCCTGCCTGCACGAAAGAAGGCGCCAAGGGCCGGCCATGCCAAACTTGCCAGTCCAGTCTAGCAAGTTGCAACTACTTTGAAGTATTTGCGATTTTCTCAATATGCGATTTCCGAGGTGGATCAAGATTCAAGCCGAGCAATAGAGTACGGTACTGGTAAGGTTTAGCTTCAACTGCCGCGGCATGAAAGATGGATGCGGAGGCATCATTTGAGTACTTCGTAATTGGGCCTTGCGCATCTGCACCGCATCCATCTGTACAGTAGATTATCTGCGTCCAAGACGACAACGAAGCCCGGGGTCGCTGCACTCACGCCGCTTGACCCAATATTTGCGTATCATTGCCGCAATCCTGGATGATATCTACAAAGACTTGCATGTAAATCATGTAGCTTTCCTGTACTACTGCAGGTATGGAGCTGCCACCGAGGTCTGTACCTGCTTCAGCCTACATACAGCCGTGCAGCGTCTGAAATTGGGAATTTGCGCGCTGAGCATTTGATGCTCTTCACCCCGCCAGCGACATGCATTTCGACTTTTTATTTAGCCTATGGAGAATTGTGCTCGCGCGTGTCGTTCGTTCCTCCATCTACAACTTAATTCTCCTCCTAAAACTTAGCCTCCAGCTAAGATCTCACAAAATACCGACAGATCCAGCCTTGTGTCTCTGATGTTGAATCATTATCTCATACCTTTGAATCAACGTGATCTCGGGCCAAACCCAGCTGCTTTCCGGATTCCGAGAGCCCCTTTTCGATATGCATGGCGCTCCTTCCCAAAAAGAACACCGCACTTTCCACCCGACCTATTTCTTCAATCTCTTACCTCAACACAATGACCGCCCGGGGGAAAAAAAGCAAATTCACTGCAGCTGCAATGACTCGAATCAGCGTTTCCAAGTGTAAGATCTTACAAAACTAGCTACTGGTTTAGGTGTTCCAATTCTTCCGTAGCTTCGTTCCTGACTAGCAGCTGCCCTGGGCAGGGATCACCAGGATGCGGAGTTTCAAGTGTGGAAATTACAATTGTTGGGTCAAACACTTCACCTCCAGTGCCTCCACCCTCAAATACGGACTTGCTGCAGAACCATCAGACACCAGTCGTTGCATCATCGCGCGCTCATCCGAAAAAGCCCCCATCGTTTGAGTCTCATGTGACCGGAGTGGGCCTCCTGAACCCGTGAAATCGGCCTTGTAAGCCCGGAGAGCCCGTCTGGAGTTTGAGAGTTTCTCCTCATCCAAGCAAATGATCAAGATTGTATTATCGTGGAACTTGGTACCTCTCAGCTACATCTTGACGGTGTTTGATGGTACGTCTCGACCCCGGCCCAGGCTCCTTTGTGGACCGCTTGTGACCCCACGTAATCCTTCACGGTATTCTGGAGATATCAGGGTTCGACACATCCTTCAGATTCACTGCGTAAGGGAGGCACAAGACAGACTCAGGCAGCGTTCCAAGCCCGAAACCTGGAACCCCGGTGGGAGAAAAGTGTTCAGCAGCATACTATAGTAAATAGAACGTAAGAGCTACATGAGAGCAATCTGTCAGACTAGCTAAAAATGGAGCGAAATAATTCGGCTATGCTAGCAAGTTCAACGCCAACGCCAACCGATACCGCCATAGATGCAACATTTGGGAAGCCCGTAAACATCATTCCTGCAAACCGCCAGATTCGTAATAAATGTAATGAGCAATATCATAGTTTCGTGTCATTTTGTGCCTCCATAAAGCTAACCACAAATAAGAAAACAAAATCGAGAAATTAGTATCAGTAAGTCCTATCAGCGACATTTGGACTTCGAGTGCTCCATTCTTTGAAACGCTTTGTTGCATCGTTTTCGAGAGCAGCGAGGTTACCTCGCTTTCTACTACGCGAGCCGAACTCTCCTGAAAACGCGGAGTGAGGGAGTTGAGAGGTTTCAGGAGTCCATCTTTGAACCGTTGATGGGGTTCCCTGGGTGCTGCTTCCATCCACAGGACCTCTTCTCTGTCTCATCTTTGGAATCGGAGAATGTTGCATAGACTCGACCTCAAAACTTGTAGCAGTGGTCGGCGCCTCTCTGGAGAGGACATGGGGAAGTTCGACCTGGAAGATTTTAGCTACTTCTTTATCGTGATTTTGGAGGACTACTTACATAGTCTTCAATGTGAAGATCCGGGTTGAAATAGGACTCGTGAAGCTTCTCTTGGCCGTCGACGAGAATGTATTTAGGTTGCGTAGTCTTTTGGGAGCTGCTCTTACGCGTTGGACGCTGGGGGCCCTGGACGACTTCCTTTAATTGTCCTAGGATACCTCTAGTTGTGTCGCGGTCACAGTCTAGAGAGTATTAGCAAACTATCAAGAACGATAATTCGTTGTACACACCGAGAACCTTGGCAAGTTCTTCAAGAGAGTCTCCTCCATTGCATTTGAGATGATAGAGCAGTCTTCTATGAGTGCAACAAGTCGTCAAAGTTGAAAGCACCGTCGGCTTATCCCGAAGTAAACAAGAATAGCATACAAATTCAACATTCTGGGCATTTACTTCGCAATAACCATAGCACTGCCCATGTTGGAAATGACCACAAATATTACATCTCATCTATAAAAGTTAGATGATGGCGTCGCTGAGATGTGCGACATCTTACCAAATTCGTCTCATCTGTGGCCACACCACATTCGCACTTGATCTCACTTCCGAAAACATGCTCTGGAGCCTTGTCGATTCTCCTGCAAACAAAGCCCTTGTAGCGCCGGGGACGGTCTGTTGGCTGACGATGTCTTGGGGTCTGAACAGCAGTAAAGTTTGCCTCGAGATTATGTGTGGATGGTCCATGGAGAATCACGGTATCTTGTGTATCTGCGTTTGGATTCCGTGACAATCCCTGAAACAGTTAATTTATGGGAGCTACGAGAGTTTTCAAGGATTTGCTGCTCACCATTCTGCTAAGCATAGCCATAACCTCCGGCTGCGTACCACTTCCCTGTGTATGAATACGATTGACATGTCTAACAGAGCCTCCCTGGGACATGGGATTCGAATGATCGTTAGCGATGCCAGCAGGAGCTGCCGTTCTATTGTCAGAGTCGGGAGAGCTAGAGGGCATTGTCCTAGGACTATCCTGTGTCCGTGAACTCTCCTCAAGGGGTCCGGAAGCGCGAACTTGCTGAAGTGAACCTTGGCGGGACTTTTCGATTAGTGTAGACGTTTCAGGTAGTAAGTGGACGGAGATGCTGCCTGTTTTTAGCATTGATTGGTTAAATATTCAAGGAGAATTACCCGTGGAACTTTGTTGCCATAGACATAACCCAAGCTCCCTGGCCCAGGCCAGCCAATCTCGGGTTATGTTTCTCACTTGGAATGAAGCCTTTCGGTTGCCAATCGTCGCTGCACTTGTCGTTGAATATCATGTTCATGGTGATATGGACCCCCTCTTTATCTTGCATTAGCTGTCTAATCCCAGCCGAATGGGGAACTGATTGACTTACTTGGCAATCTTTCCTGGTATTTCATGCGTGCTGCTAGCTCTTGTTCTAAAGTATCGAGAAGATTCTTGGCGTCTTGCCTCGCATCTTGTAGAACTATAGAATTTCTTGCCGTACTGTCGTTGCTGAACACTTGGCTAACGCCACCCTCACTTGCGTAGGTAAAAACCATGGCATAAGACTCGATTAGATGTGCGTCGGATGCATCATTGGGATCATCTCGATGGAAACAAAGCTCCAATTTGGACAAGAACTCCTTTTCGAGGGCGTCTTTGACTCCCGTCTCCTGTTGCCTTAATCAGCCTGCTTTTAATGTGCTTGTGCATAAATGGACTTACCAACCAGTCAAGCACCTTGTCCGCGGCTGCGTTTTGGCCACGAGAGAGGATCTTGAAGTTGTAAAGGTCTGGGGTTCGCTCCCAATCAACTGGCTTGCCTCGATTGCGTTTATTCGACTCTGCTGCCGCAATAAATTCGTCATATGTTAAAGTTGTCGGATCGGCAGGATCTATGGTAGTATTGCTCTTCCATACAAAGTCACGTCCAAACACTTCACTGTTCACATTATGAGTGCGAAGATCCATAAGAAGAGGCAGTTGAGACTGACCGACGACGAAAAATATGGCTGAACTGAAAAGGGTGCAGTTTCAGCATCCTCGTCAATCAGCTTTGGGAAAGGGAGCTCACATTTGTTGTAATCACGATTCTCATGAGTTCAAAGCTGAGTCGTTGGTCGACCACGATTTGGCTGGTCGGGCGATGCATGAGCTGGGGACGTTGCGCGTTACTTCGCGAGGATGAAGGCATCGCAGCGGTGTTCAGAGGAGCTCCAGCCGACGGACCCGTTGCACCAGGTGCACGAGGGGCTCTGCTTCGAGTAGTAGCAGGCATTGTGATGAGGTGTCAGTCGAGTAGTTGAGGACGATACTTTTATTGCATTCGTTACTAGCGTGATGCTCCGACTGTCGTGGACCAAGAGAACACGTCAAGTAGCTGTTGGAGCAGATGGCAAACAATGTGAAGCACCGCAATGAGGAGAAAAGACCGACCGAATTGGACTCGTCGATGACGGCGGTGTAGGGAGACGATTGATGGCTTATCGGGGGAAGGAGATGGAGAGAGGGTAAGTTGAAGGTGGAGGTGAAGGCGAGGAGGTTCATGAAGAAAGAGCAGGTTGCAGGTTGCAGGTTGAAATAATTGAAATAATCGTGCGCGGGTGATGTTTTTAGAAAGAACGTCAGGAGCGACCGATGTACCTCACCCGTGTTTGTCACTACAAATAATACCAAAGCCAGGAATGATAATCACAAGAATTTTCATATTCACAAGAGTAGATTGCGAGGAGTGAAACGACATCGCAGAGAGGCACGGGTTCAATGAAATACCTCGAGAAGATGATGCTGTCGATGGCTCCGATTCACTCACTCACTTGCTAATTTCATCCACGGCCGCCCGAACATTCCAATATACGGCTCTACGATGAGCTTCTGATCAACTGCTGCCGTCATGAATCCCTACTTTCAGTAAAGAGTACGACGTTGATGAAAAGACGGGCTGGACTTCAGAATGAAGTGCGGGAAATCGATGCCAAGGAAACAACACGGCGCAGATGACTTTACATAGGAAGAGGAATCTTTGCTACCTCGCTCTGATCCGGGAAGCAACAAACCTGATATATTGACGCACCTGCACCCTGGTGTTGACATGCCCTTTTTGGAGCAGACGCCACTCTTCCAACTTTTCTGCTGTGCTTTACCATCATTATTGTTGGGCACTATGGGTATCTTTATTGACGTGCTGATTGTGATGTGCCCGAACACTGTATCTTACTTATGCATCTTTGTCGCATGCCGTCCAGACCGGATATTTCCAAAATCTTTGAATACCCAAAAGATCCTTCCTCCCGTACAAATGCAAGTCCTATTGTAGGTCTGCTGCTGGCTGTACCGAAGATCTTCCATTTTCGTTCATTGTTCTGGTTCCTGGCAGCGCACAATCGGATCAGAGTGCCTAGAAGGTACTGAGGAATGCAAAGTACCTCCGTACCCAGGTACTTGAACCATAAGCAGAGTAATCGAGGGAAAAGTGAGATGAGATGAGATGAGATGAGATGTCATGTCGTAAAAGAAACCGAATTTTGCCTGCCTGCAGTCGGCTCGAGTCGGCAGTGCCGCTCCGCTACAGCGCAGAGAGTCGGAAGCGGCGATGCTGACAGACAAGCCTGCCCTGCTCCACCTGCCTCGCCGCCTCTTCTCTCCAGGCCAGGACAGGACCACAAAACTCTCCGCCCAAACTGCACCCTCTCAACATCCCGCCGCACCGCCATCCACGAGCTCCCCTTTCTCCTCCTTTGCCGCCGCGGTCCTTTGCTTCGAATCTTGCTGCTCTGAGTAGAAAGATATCCGCGTTATTGTGCTTCTCCACGCCTGGTCGAAATCCGGCATTTCGCATCTGTTCTATCTTCGGGTGAAGTCTGGACAACCCTTTTCGCCCACTCCTCGCCCCCCACTACTCATTACCACCGCCCTCGAAAATACACTACGTTGGCTATGGTGTTACTGGCCCTTTTGTAGGATACCGGTGGAAGAGAAGAGTTCCGTGCTTTGTACGCGTTGGCGGTCTCGTGTCAGGAACGCGTTCTGATGTAAAAGAGAGGGGCAGGACGGTCGACATAGCCCCCAGCTTTTTGGACGCTCACAACCTCAACGACGCACCACAATCATATCACCACGCAAACTATGGATCCTCCAGGACGGCCCCTTTCTAAAAGACGAGCTGGTGCAGTCCCAGGCAATAGCTCAGTCCCGTTGCTCAAATACTCTTCAGACACTTCGCCGACCCCATATGGTCCGGCCCCGGTGACCATGCACACAAGCACCGAGGTCCTGCGGGTTCATCCTAAGGGTCAAACCGTGGGTATCAAATGGGACGAAGATAGCGACGCAGCGTCGAGTCGGGCTGCAAGACTACAGATAGATCTTGCGGAGTGTGTCGAAACAAAAACAGTCACCACGACAACTACGACCAAACGATCTTACCCTCCACTACTTTTCCGTCAAACGCCCCTTGAAGAGCTCGACGCCAGAGAGTATCCTTTAGCCAACAAGCCCACTCCTAAAGAGCTGACGAAATTCTCATATGATGTGAACGCCCACGATCTGGCCTTCTTTGGAGACGATAGGCCAAGCAGTGCACCAAAGGTATTGTAATCATTTGCAATCTAAGAAAGAGTAATAAGTCTAATTTGTATTTTGTCACAGGATATGCGAGTTGATACTTCGGCACAAGCACCACTTCGTCCTGAAAATAGGCAACCCGGCCTGCAGAATGAGTGTAATTACAGTACTAATAGGGTCCAAAAATCGGAGCATCAAGCCCAGGAGGACTACAACCACCAGCTGGCGCTACTAGAAGAACAAAACTTGAAGCGAACGTCGGCGAAAAGGGTGCAAAACGCGTGGCCAGATTCCCCAAGCTCTTCTGGTGGGAGACTTCGAAAGCCCCTGAGAAATGTTAACCGTCATTCACACAATGGGCGCTCTGATACGCCTGAGCACCCGCGGACCAGACATCGCGGATTAGGCATGCGTATATCAGAACATACCTCTTTCCCTGCGACTCCCGATATGTCAGAAATGGAGTCGTCAGTAATTGACCGCAGACCCATTTCCACCTTTCGGGCTGATACTCCCCAATCTGGACTTAGTCAAAATGACTCCTTTGAGACGACAGAGGACACACACGACACTCAAAATCAAGACTCGTTTGCGAATGCAGTAGCTACACCTCCTGTGGCCGAGTCGGACCTAGAACCATTAGACATATCTAACGCAGCGTTCAGCAATACGACTGGACGATCTATAAATACCGCTGTTGCTCAGAACGCAAGCTTACCAAGTCCGGGACTATCACCAACATTCGCAACTGCAGAACTTCATGATTTCCCTGGTCCCGACATGGCGGAAGCAGACGCAACATCTGCTGACAGTCCTGCCACACAGCTAGGTGATAGCCAGGAGACTCTCGAAGAAGACGAGGCGTTCCAAAGCCAGGTTGGAGCTTCGTCAGATGTAGGAGAATACCGGGCACCATCAATCTTGGACGCACAGTCCATAGTTAATACTTTTGATTCAATGCCCAACGATATGAAGGCTCTGATGATGTTCCAGCTCCTGCGTCGCTGCTCGAAGAAAACATTGCGCACATTAGCCGACGTCATCAGCCCTGCACTGCAGTATGACTTTCTAGAAGTATTGCCTACAGAACTGGGTCTTCACATTCTGAGCTTCTTGGACCATAGGGACCTTTGCAGAGCAGCTCAGGTGTCAAAATACTGGAGAAATGTCATTGATACAAATGAGACGGGATGGAAAGAGCTCTTCGACCGAGATGGCTTTGTTCTGCCCAACGGCGAGCTGGAGCGAGCGATAAATCAAGGCTGGGGTTGGCAGGATCCCCTGGGGCTCGAAGGATATGAGAAGGATCTAAGTGTTCCCCATGCTTTGTCAGCAGATGGCGATGTCACCACTCTTGCAACAGTCAAAGTAGAGGAATCTGCTAGGAAGATTCGCCCTGTCACTAAGCGGAAGCGAATCGCCGGGGGGATGGGCCACGACAGAGTGAAGCGCAGAGCGACCGGGGCTGTCGAAAGGGGGCAGTCTTCTAGAAGCTCGCAAACTTCAGCATTCTCCAAGTCAGAGGGCCCTCTCAGTGCCGCCAGTTTCGCATCACACGCAGTACCCGATCCCCAGTTAGGACTACCCTCATTACGGAAGCTTCATCTGTTTAAGTCACTGTATCGTCGCCATTACATGACAAGGAACAGTTGGATGAGTGGAAATGTGGCACCCCACCATTTTGCTTTCCCAGCCCATCCAGCACATGTCATTACCTGTCTCCAATTCGATGATGACAAGATTCTCACTGGTAGCGACGATACACTTATACATGTGTATGACACTAAGACAGGGGTTTTGAGGAAGAAACTTGAGGGCCATGAAGGTGGAGTCTGGGCTTTGCAATACGAAGGCAATGTTCTTGTATCAGGATCCACCGATCGATCTGTACGTGTCTGGGACATCGAAAAAGGACTTTGTACTCAAGTCTTCCATGGGCACACGTCAACTGTTCGATGCCTCCAGATACTGATGCCTGAGATGACGGGGAAGACGTCGAAAGGCAAGCCGATTATGGTCCCGGAGAAGCCCCTCATTATTACTGGCTCACGAGATTCGCAACTCAGGGTGTGGAAATTACCTGAGCAAGGATCCAAACGCTACATCCAGACTGGTCCTCCAGCGAACGATGCCGACTGCCCATATTTCCTCCGTGTTTTGACCGGCCATCAGCACTCAGTCCGTGCTATCGCGGCTCATCGAGATACACTCGTGAGTGGCAGTTATGATAACTCTGTCCGAGTCTGGAGAATCTCAACTGGAGAACAGATACATGTATTGCGGGGCCATCAGGCAAAGGTCTACAGTGTTGTGTTGGATCACAAGCGCAACCGGTGCATAAGCGGTTCGATGGACAATTTTGTCAAAATCTGGTCTCTCGAAACTGGAGCCTGCTTGTACACTTTGGAAGGTCACTCCTCTCTTGTTGGTTTATTAGACTTGCGTGATGACCGTCTTGTATCAGCGGCTGCCGACTCAACCCTACGGATATGGGAGCCCGAGAACGGCCAGTGCAAGAGCACACTAACTGCCCATACTGGTGCAATTACCTGCTTTCAGCATGATGGCCAAAAAGTCATCTCAGGATCTGATAGAACCTTGAAGATGTGGAACATTAAGACTGGAGAATGTATGAAGGATCTTTTGACTGACCTTACTGGGGTCTGGCAAGTCAAATTTGATGAGCGGAGATGTGTGGCTGCAGTACAGCGCGACAATCTTACATATGTCGAGGTATGCTTCTTTTCCTCCTTCCTCTAGTTTCCTTACTAACGTATGCATAGGTTCTCGACTTCGGTGCTTCTAGAGATGGCATTCCAGCCGCTCAACGAGGCCCACGAAAATTACTCAGATTCGACGACAGTAGATCTGTTATTGAGGAGGAGGAAGAATCATGACGACACGTTTAATGATAATTGATTCGAGTTGCACCCGGCGTGGCATCACACGGCGTTCCCATTGGTAGATTTTTTTTGGTATTGGAATCGGTGTTGGCCAAGGACTATGCATCAGCGATTGCTTTACGGACATACACTGTCATGGTATACAAAGTCTGGTCAAAGCGGTGTTTTCAAGGACTGAGGAACATGGTAGCATCACGACATCATTTGCATTGCATTGTATGTGCTCGGTTGCCGCATTACACACATGGCTAGCTATGATGGCTATTGTATGGCGGTGATCTCGGCATTCTCTTTTAATGTTTTATAGCATGACCTACAGAAATGACGTACCGGTACATGGAATCCAAGACTCATTTCCATCTCTCTTTGCAAGTGAAACATGATTTGAATTTTATCATTTTCGTAACAACGGCTATAGTGCCGTAAATGTTTCGTTCCCCCTTTTCCCTAAGCTAGACTTAACCCCCAACAGCAATCCCAGTGGTCCTGACAAAAATTGTCAAAAGTCTTGGCCAGCATCTCAGGCGCTCCTTCCCCTAGCTTCCCTTCTCATATACCTAAAAACATATATCCCCCACCTCCCATCTTCGCTCTCCTCATTCCTTACCTCCCCCGCATATTTATCCAAATCCACTTCCAGTCGTCCGACTTCTTCCTATAATCCCTCCCATTAGCCAACACCCAAACCTATCCCACAAATCAAAAATAAAAATCAAAACTTACGAAACCTTTTCCCTTGAAGACATCAGCACCAGCCTCGCTAGCATGAACCCAACAATACACCCCCTCTCGATCCATAATCCCAGTCCCCCAATCTAGCAACGCCGACCCAACACCCTGGCCCTGAAAGGCAGGATGCACAGTAATAGCAATAAGAACCATATGCTTCACTCCCTCCGGACTTAACTTCTGACTCCACTCCCGCATACTACCCCCAGTAACCTCCCCTAATTTCTTAATCCCCGCCGGGCCCTCCCTCTCCTCATCCCCATCCCCATCCCCCTCCATATCTAACAACTTCACCTGCCCTTCAAAAGCAGGAAGCTCCGGAATTGAAGTTGAAGAAAAAGAGCGGAAACTCCAACATACCCACCCTGCTATTTCTCCCGCAGGGGTGAGGGCTATGATAAGGCGACAGCGGGGAGAGGAGAGCCAGGTGGTTAGGGCGGGGAGCATGTCTGTTGCGTGGGAAATGCCTGTGGAAAGGGATTTGAGGCGGGTGTGCGTATCATTGCGGAAGGCGAGGGAGGAGATTTGGGCGAGGGTTGGGAGGTGCGCGGGGAGTGCGGGGTGGAGGGTTATGGGGCCAGGTGGCATGGTGTGAAGGATACCGAACGAGGGAATTCTTGCTCGGTTCGGAATGAGAACGTGCAATATCTCGAGGGGGATCGAAGCTCGTGAGAAAAAGCTTCTTGGGAGAAATACGGAATTTGTCTAGTTTAAGAATCGGTGGACATGTAGATGCTCTTCCGGCATACAGCTTTTGGTGGTCCAAGGAGATCTATACATGCATGTGCTTGAGCGCTTGACTCATCGGCGAAGATCATGCTTTAAGCTAGTCGCTGACAAGCATTAAAAGACAGCTCCAATAATGCACGATATGAATATTCTAAACTCCGCTTACAAACTGAGCGCCAGTAATGCTATATTCAATGCTCTGCACTTTCGAACTTTCAAGCGTTGGCTTGTAAAAAGTATGAAAACAACATGCTGGGGTATCTTGAATAAAATGCATTTCAATGCCAAATGATCCCCCACGCCGGAGCACTTAAGTGCCAGCGTAAGGTTGTAACCCCGCGGCAGTATTGACGGCATGTATATTAGAGCCTTCAGTCGCTGCCGTCTGCGGAGTCGTGGTTGTCATCTCGGGTTGCGGGGTGGTGGTTGCTGTTGCTGTTTCTGTCGAAGCCTCCTCCCCTTTATTTTTGTAGTCCGAAGCAAAGGGACCATATTGATCATTATGTTGTATGGATTTCCACATGATGTACGCGCTTCCGAATTATTAGCCTCCTCATATAACACTACCAATCAATGCAGACTGACCTTGCAAAGGACGCCACCACACCCGGCCAGAGTATGACAACCGACACCACACATTCCGCATTCTTCTTGTAATTTAGGTTCGGTGGTCCGTTTTGGCGGATAAAAAATTCGGCTTCTGCGGGAGACACCCCTGTGATATAGGCCTTGTGACTGGCTACAATGACCTGTTCATGTAATCAGCATTTGATTTATAACAGGCGTGCATTTCAAACGCACTGTCATGGCAATCGCATCCGCGAGAGCCATAATGGACACCACAATTGAGCAGATTTTCCAGGCCATCTTGACCGATGCGCTCTCGTGCCTTTCGGGCCAGAATAGGTCGAAGAAGAACCCCGAGCCAAAAATTGTGGCGACCGCTATGCCGACAAAAATGTTGTATGATGCGACGCCAATAAAGTCGTTATTCTGAACAAGAGCTCGCCCTTGACTTCGAGTAGATATCCCATCTTGTTGATCCACGTAATCTTGTGGGTTTTCAATTAGCTTGCGGTACGTAGGAACGGTTGGACAGTGAGCACGTACCAGATAGAGCTGCTGTTCCAACCGACTCCGAAACCACACAAAGAATCATGGCGATTTGATAAACAATCATCTTGGTCTTCCTGAGATGATATACCTGGTTAAACATGTAAGAGCCTTTAAACTTCCCCCAGTGCATCTCCTTCAGATCCAATCCCCAAATGACGGCCATTCTCTCTCTCTCTTTGTTTCGCGTATCAAGAGACCTAGTTGTAGAATAACGAAAAAATCGAAGAGAAATAGTGTTCAAGTACGAAAAGGATACGAGGAGAATGCAGAGGACACGCGAGGAGGAAGGAGAACACACACTTGTGTTTGGAACGGGGCGTACATAATTATATACCAAGCCATATTTAGAATAACAAGCTCTGTGACCGAAGCAACACTAAAATTTGGCTTTTGATGGGCCGTGTGTCAGGGCAGAAGCTTAAGAAAGCGCGGAGAAAGGGCTCCGACTGGTCTGCGTAAAGCACTTACTGTATTTAAAATTGAGGGCGCCCGGCACTTCAACGTCATATCTCGGGTGGCATCGAGAACAACAATTCGATCGGAGAAAAGTACCCGCAGACTTACCTAAGGAATTTATCCCTTTCGTACTACTGATTCGGTCTGCCGCATTGCCGCTCGTGAAAATCGGGTCCGTCGGGACAGTCATTGCCAAAATGAGGCGACTAACAGCCACTATGTATCTCGCTCGTTTATGACTGCCCTCGTGAGGATCCCGAGGATCCATCGTGATTGATCCAAACTTTGCCTTGCAGATGCAAATAATGCGGATCTTATCATGGGGGCTTGCTGGAAATTCTGTATGACGTACCCAGGAGAAAGTGATACAACACTGTTTGCAGGTGGCTGAAACCCGCAAGAGTATATATTGGAGGCCGTGAGATAGGGCCTGGTGCTCGCCCAAAAATGCGTATCCTCAGCTTCCGAAATGGGTGGTCTATGGGTGGTCCATGGGCTTCAGAATTTTCGTCTAGGTTTACGTGTCCAAGTCCTGGTCGTGCTGGAATAGACGCATATTGCTGACGAGCAAGTGCCAGTTGCCAGTACATAACGATGAACCTGGTATCCAAACAGACCTTAGGTTCCAGCTAGATGGAAAGTAAGAAATTGATGCATAGTCTGATGGTACGCATTTTCAGCTGGGATCCTATTATATCTGGCATGGAGAAAACCAGTCAAGTACTTCATTGTATGAATGTTTTGATTGGCAGCGCTAGCATAATGCCCCAAATGACTGCAGCTGCAAGGAGAGCACCAGGAGTTGCACGCAAGAGTTTGGTTTAAGTTGGAATTTCGGCAGACGCAAAAAGCGGCACTGATTTTTAATGTTTTTACTCGGCGCTTGTTGGTGCCGCTTTTATGTGCCTTTAGCGACCCTGTAAGAAATTCTATCTGCTTCGACGCTCGACGATGCTTGCTCTCTTGAAATTCCTCGAGCCCAACAGCCTCCCGCAAACAAAACAATTCCAATTCTCGACAACAGTTGCGAGGTTGTTGGCGCTTGTATGAAGACACAATAGCACTGGCAGAGAGGAAGGTATGTCAATTCTCTTTATATCCAGCCCGCACCTTGCTTGCAATTGATTTTGCTGCCCCGCAACATTCTCAAGCTGAGAATGACCAAGCACATACTGCTGCTGAAAATTCCCCCTGTTTTGAAATGATGATAGAACAAGCTGGCACCAGGCCTATTGGACAGATTTTGTACTCAAGTCCTTGAGGAGAATGCTATACCTTCGGGTTCCTTCTGATCTCTTAAACAATTCTCCACAATCGCGCTTCAGAGCCTTCCGTGACATTTGCTGACCGCACATTGGAAGTACAGGTCGACTCCCACTTCAGATCATCCCACTACCTTTAGACCGTCATGGTTCTCCACAATCCAAACAACTGGCACTGGGTAAACAAGGATGCTTCCGGATGGACTAAACAATGGTTGGAAGAGAACCTGAAGTCCAAGTATGAGGAGGATGGTGTCGACGTGGCATTCCGCAAGGTGGTTAGCATGGATGGAGACGTCGATGTCAACCAGCGCAAGGGCAAGGTTATTACCATCTTCGACTTCAAGCTAGTCCTCGAGTATGAAGGTATGGCTACTGCAGCAATATATCTCGAATTCTGCTAATAAGTCAGGCCACAACAAGGAAGGCGAAGAGGTCAGCGGCACAATCACCATCCCCGAGGTAGCCCACGATACTGAGCAAAACGAGTATGTTGTATGTCTCCTCGTCCCCTTTGGACGTCTGGCAAGGCTTAACTGACCGTCTCAAGTTTGACATAGACATCTACGCCGATGCAAACTCAAAACAGCCCGTCAAAGACCTCGTCCGAAAGAAGATGGTGCCAGAACTCCGTGTAAAGTTCAGCGAGCTTGCTCCAGCTTTGATCAAAGAACACGGCAAGGATATCCAACACACCGCCGACTCCAACCCCGCCAGCGGCACCTCGACCCCAAAGTTACACACTCCCAGCGGCCCCGCACCTACAACCACGAACTCAACCAGCAAGACCAGCTCTTCAGTGAATACAGTAACCGTCACCGATAGCGAAGAGTTCCGCGCCCCAGCCTCCGAATGCTACCAAGTCTTCACCGACCCCCAACGCATCGCAGCCTTCACGCGTGCAGAACCCAAGCTCTTCGAGGGCGCCAAGAAAGGCGGCAAGTTCGAGCTCTTCGGCGGTAACATCACCGGTGAATATCTCGAGCTCGTTGAGCCAACAAAAATTGTTCAGAGCTGGAGACTGGATCAGTGGCCCAAGGGACATTTCTCTCGTCTGGAGATCACGTTTGATCAGAATGATGTAGACAATGTTACTGTTATGCGGGTTAGCTGGAGCGGTGTTCCGGTCGGCCAGGAAGATGTTACGAAGAGGAACTGGCGGGAGTATTATGTGAGGAGCATTAAGCAGACTTTTGGGTAAGGTTTTTCTTCTCTTGAGTTGAGGAGTGCAAATTACTGATGAGGTTTTAGCTTCGGCACGATTCTGTGAGGGGAGCTTAGAACAGTGGATGAACAACATTTTGCACATGAGATATGATTTGATGCGTATGAATGAATGGGTGTGGCTAGATTGCTTATCTCACGTTCCATAGAGAAAACAATAGATAAAAAAGCCATTGAAACCAATATTTAGTTCTGGTGACTTCACTCGATTGCGTGAGGTTCCTTCAACACTGGAGAGTATAGACAGGCTAGGCAGAATCATATCAGGGCGGCAAGTACTCATCGGACATACTGCCTAGATCAGCGACGGAGTACTCGAGAAGCACAATATTGAGTTCAAATACATATTCGCAAAAAGTCATCTCGCGCTCTGCCCTAGATCAAATTTCTCCGAACACTCTCAGCTTATGAATACTCGAATATCCAACAATTAGCAGGCACAATCAAAGCATCTTACTTCTGCAGAAGTAAACCCTGCCCCACAGCTTCTGCTATAGTTCTCATCTGAGTCCCCTTAGCCATCAAAACCGCAAAAGGAACATCAACCTTAAACGCCCTAAACATGTCTGCTCGAAACTCAGCCGCAAGCATACTCTCCATCCCAAAGTCTGCCAGATGCGTCGATGCCTGCAGCTGAGTCGGTGGGACTAATAGCAGTGTCGCAATGCGGGCTATTACCACCGTTGCAATAGCCCCAATCAACTCTTCGTCCGGCACCAATTTGCTTTCGTTTTTTGCCAATGCAGAAGCTATGGCACGAGGATAGCTCTTCCCATTTGTTCCAACATTTTCGCTGTCGGTCTCGGCAGCTTGGGCGAACGCACCAGCTATGTAAGTAAAACGAGGATCTTCCAAGCCAACCATCCCCCTCATAAATCCCATATCACGATTCTTTTGAAAACCGTGCAGTTCTAGCCCCGTAAGGATATGTCCTTCCATGTAGTGCCTCGTTCCCCACCCAATATCGCCAATTTCACATTTGTCTTCCTTCAGAGTTGTGATTGCTCCATCTACCAGTTGCAGGAACTCTTCCTCGGTGAGCGGATGCAATCCTTTTCTTAGAAGTATTGCTTCCGTATCCGGTCTCTCATGCAAGAATCCCACTTCGGAAACCATTCCCAGACCGAGCGATACACCGGGGAGGCCAAGACTGCGGAGATGGGCGCCAAACGCGTCTTGGAAAGCGTTGCCGGCGCAATAATTGCTTTCTGTCGCGGTTCCAACGCTTCCTGACATGGAAGAAAGTAAGAGTAGGAAATCCAGATCCGCGGTGTTACCGGTTGTGGACAAAGCTTTGTAAAGATTCCAAGTGCCTTGGACTTTTTGGCTCATTCCTGCATGCCATTTCTCGTTGGTAGTCTCGTTGAATAATGCAACCTTCTAAATTAGCTTCTGAACCTGGGAAGATAGAGTTGAAACTTACATGTATGCTCATGGCCGCATGGACAAGTCCTCCAATGGGCCCTTTCGCCGCCATCACCGCCCTCTCCACATCAGAATAACAAGCCACATCTCCCTGTACAACCTCCACCTCCGCACCAGCAGCCCGCAAACCTGCCACTGTGTTCTTTGCGGCAAGTTTAGATGTACCAGAGCGGCCCATGAAGATAAACTTCCTAGCACCGCGTTGTAGCATCCATTGCGCGAGACTCCGTCCGAGGCCGCCCAAGCAGCCCACTAAAAGATATGTTTTGTGGGCATGGAAGCGTGTGCGGTATTTCAAAGGAACAACCTATATTCTGTTAATACCAAAAGTCTCTATCTATTTTCAGGAATAGCCATGTGAATACGTACAGAAAGATTATCGGAAGGAGAGAAAGTCAAGGCGACCTTGCCCATCCGTGTGCTGGATGCAAAATATCGGAATGCCTGGACAATCTGTGATGCGGGAAATACTTTCAGTGGCGATATTGGCCTGATCTTTCCTTCTCTCAGCAAATCTACGCTCCGGTGAAGCATTCTTGATCTCATTAGCACCAGCGACCATTCTTCTCTGAACGAAGAAACGTACCTATGAACGATCCTATGTCTAGCCTCTTCTTCAGACCAGTACATTTCGCTCAAATCCAGCGCGGTAAATGTAACCCCCCGACTGAACATGCGCATGTCCAATAACCCGCTGTCGGCGATATCACGTTTCCCAAGCTCAATGAAGGTTCCGAAATCAGCCACCAACTCCCAACTAGCTTTCAGCAAGTCCCCCGTGAGGGAGTTGTATACGACATCGACTCCTTTTCCAGACGTTGCTTTTAGGATATCAGGGAGAAAGGACGTGGTGTGGGAGTCGAAAATGTGGGATGACGGAATATTGAAGTTTTCTACTAGAAAAGCCTTCTTCGCGTCTGTTCCGACAGTTGCAAAGATCTGAGTTTATAGAGTTAGCGTGCATCTCGACTTTAAGATAGACAAATGGTAAATACCTCTGCCCCCTTTAGTTGTGCAATCTGTATAGCTGCGATTCCGGCGCCACCAGTAGCTGAATGTATTAAGATGGTCTATCACGTTAGTATTCGCTTGTGTTTTCCATGGGGAAACGGAGGGTAGTACCTGGCCGGTTTCAAGACGAGCGCGATCCTCTAATGCGTACAGGCCGGTGGCAAATACCACTGGAATTGTTGCCATAGTCTAGCGAAACATAGGTGAGTAAGTTTCTGATCAAGGATAATACAGAAGTAAATAAGATCTTACAGCGAAATCTTCATCCTCGTTGAGCTTGCAGCATGCCCATTCCGGCACGCGTTCAAGCGTGCCCCCATGAGTCGGTGCCATGACTACCACTCGATCGCCAGGTTTGTAATCTGATTCGTGAGTACCCGTGGCTGTGATGATGCCACTGAACTCGACAGAACAAGTACCATTTCGGATGTCTATTTTGTCGGTTAAGGCATAGAAGTCCTATGAATCTCTTGTCAATTTCCTCTGTTGTAGAATAAAACTGAATGAGAACTCACTTTGGCATTAATCCCCATGGCTTTAACCTGAACCTCAACATATCCTCTCGGAATTGTCTCTTGGTTCTCAAACTCCTCGAAACGCAAAGTATCGATTTGACCCAGTTGTTTCATTCCGAGCTTGCAATACTTGGCCTTCTCCACCGGGACTTGCGTAACCTCGCTGTCCTGCGTACGCCGGAAGTCTTCGTTAAGCGTAACATCTGGGATGAATCTGCTATGGTAAACCACGCCTTCATATTGGCGATACTCTGTATCAGCCCCCTTTTCGCTTTTCATAACCTCCTTAAATACCCTGCCCACATTTTTGGCTGAAATGGCTGAAGTTGTAGCCGCGTCAAGATCAAATACCGGCATCTTTAATGATGGGCGTTCTAACATTAGAGAGCGGGAAAGACCCAGAACGAGCGCGAAATCAGGATTCGATGCCTTATACAGAGAGCCACCTGTTATCCAGAGGAGAAGTGATGCATTTTCTGAGAGTAGCTTCAGGTGCTGAAGCTCAACAGGTTTTAGTGTGCCAAGAATGGGATTTTCGAGTTCAAGGGTTGATATAACTGTCGAGCCCAGGGGGACGGTTTCTTGGGTCACGTCTACTAGATTGACTAGTTCTACTGACACCTTAAGCGATCCGGAAAGCTCGGCGATGATTGAGTCTCTCAAGAGACTAGTTAGATCTCGATAAATCTAAAGACTAGGTGTCAGTAAAGAATCCTCAATACGAAAGAGGAATTGACGGGCAAGTGCGGTCTATGAGGTAGCCTTACGAGAATGACTTTACTTCCAACAAGATCTGAGTTCTGGTCCAAGGTACTGAAATAGGGACGGGTAATAATGATCGTAGTGTCAGATCCATTCGGATTTGCAGTAAGCATAGATAGTTGCTTATCATGCAAGGACAGAGCAGTGGATGAATTGCTCATAAATACGAACGTAGCATTATTAGCTAGATACGGCTTTAGAACGTCAAGTTGGTAGAGAACCAGAGGCGTTAGTGATTTCTAGGATAATAAAGTTAGCGCAAAAATGGTAGAGACGTGGAAGGCGTACGGAAAAGACAAGGACAAGATCGAAAAGGGGCTCTCGCTTAAGCGGTTTGGCCTCGCTTGAAAGTCCTCCGTCAGGGTTGAGCACTGCCCTTGTATAAGTGTCGAAGTGTTTGTGATTGCCACCAATACTAGTCGCATTAAAGAATTCTCCCAAATCGTTGTTGCCGCAGTCATCGCTCAGCTCTAAGATCTTCGTCCGCCCATTTTTGTGTGTAATGAGATCCACTGCACCAGCGAAGTATGCAAGATCGGTGTTTTTGTATTGAGGGGAAAGAATACGGTTAAATTCCTCCACGTAGTGGCCAAGAACATATGAGTCTTCGATAGATAGAGTGGAAATACTTGGCTTCCACAGGATTCGAAGGAAAGGATTGCGTTCCAAGGCTGCTTGAGTGTGAAGTGACGGCTCCCGGTAAGCAATGGCGCGCATATCCTTTATCTGAGCTAAAATCTGCCCAGTAGAGCTCTCTAGCTGCCCTTGAACCAATACTGACTCGAAGCCAACTCTCTGACAAATTGTACGAATAGTGCAGACTTCTTTAGCAAGTGTTGTCGTGCCTGAGAGTACATTGAGCTCGCCGATTACCACGGGAACTTTGCCTTTGAGATTCTGAACTACTCCCGCCGCAGTACCAATAATACCGGCTTGTATTATTGCGTCGATTGTCACGGGATGGATCAGGTATTCGGACTCTAGGTATGCGCCTGTATCGCCGCCTTGTTGGTATATTGTTTTTGCGAGCACGCAGGGCATGTTTTTGCTGTGATCGGTGCTTATTTCTGCCAAAGAGTGAAATTGGGGGCCGAAACACAGACCTTCCTTAGCAAGCTTATTGTACCAAGTCCTGGAGGCTTGTTCTTCCATAGTAAATTTGGTGAAAGGAAATGACATTCCAATGAGCGAAGGAGTATCTTGCACGGTGATCAAGCCGTTGGCGTGTATGGTCAAGACGTCCGCTATCCGCGAAGAGATCTCGAACTGCCACCAAATGCTTGAAGACGACGTATTGCTAATTTTTGCCGGTTCCAATTGCATGGAGAGTTCTACTCCATCGCCGTCGCTTTCTACCACAAGAAGATTTAATATGTGGACTTCTTTCAAGGTGATATTCCCCTCTGCACTGTAGTCCTGCACTTGACACAATCCCTCTATTGCCATAGCCAGGTAGCCTGCAGCTGGGAACACTATGGTTGGGCCTAGTTTGTGATCTTGAATCCATGAAACTTCTTGTAACTTTAGAGTATTGCGCCACCAGCATGCTTTGCCTGCAGTCCCAGGTATTCTGGATCCAAGGAGGTCATGTCTTCTGTGTTTTAAATTGCGGTACTCTGAACTGATTCGTGACTCGTTCCAAAAAAGATCTTGGTGATTCCAGGGATAGGTTGGTAAATCATGGATGACTCGAAGGCCTCTTGTCATATCTAGCTCATTCTCAAATTCATTTGTCAATGCGGTTTCCAGGTTAGCCCCATTGACGCTCTTGGTATGAACTCCAGTCCCTTCTGAGTACGCTCCATTGATCTCAGAACTATGGTTTTCCACTTCTCCATTGCTTTCATGGCCGATTTCGGGGGTCAACGGCGGGGTAAACCCCTTTCTCGAGGGGATTCCGTCGGCAGCAGTAATACTATTTATTTTGTATCCGTTGGCCTTGACACTTCTTTGGACGGTAGATTCTGAATCCAAGCCATTAATTCTGGAGATTGGCAGCTTGAAACCTCCCAGAAATAACAATCCAGCAAGGTTCAACATGGACAATTGGTCATTGGTGCCTCTGGATAATGTCGAGGAATAACTAGATTGAGTGTTATTGATGCCTTGTTGTATGTCACGCACTGGCTGTGCCAATGCTGGATGTGGCCCTACTTCTATCATCTGATATGGCCCAGATACAAGAAGCAGTTCCATAGCCCTATGAAAAAGAACAGGTGACTCCAGGTTCTGACGCCAGTAATTTGGCGTTGCAATCAAAGCCTCTTCAATCAGCCCTGGGTTCACCGAAGAGAACATTTTAACTTTTGATTCTCCTGAGTGACGACGTCCTTTCTTGTCTAGTATTGGTTTTAGAAGGTCTTCATAGAGTTGTCCAATTGATTTCATCAACTGGGAATGGTAGGCTTTGTCGTCGGTTTTCAGTTTCCGAACGAATATGTCCTGGTCTTGTAAAGCGGAAAGTAAAGTGTCGATAGCATTATAGTCACCGCTGACGGTTGTACTGTCTGGCGAATTGATGCAAGCAACGCGAATGCTGTCTTCCAACCTGCATGCTGAGATGTGTTGATCGACGGTCTTATGGTCGAGTCCCACTGCCATCATCGCACCTTTTGTTGCCAATTTCGAGACTGCAAGACCACGATAGTATGCGATTGCTATTGCCTCTTCTGCGGTAGTATATCCGGCAGCGTAAGCCGCACAGATCTCCCCTGTTAGTTAAGTCAGTTATTTAATCGAAAACACCATCAGATCAAATCACCAGAAGAATGGCCAACAACAGCCATCGGTGCAATGCCCCAGTCTTCAAGTAAGGCACACAAGCCTATTTGCACAGCTGTGCATATGGGCTGAGACCTTGATGCTTGGTATATTGTACTCTCTTTTACAGTTTCTAGTATTACGCCTGAGCAAAAATGTGAGCTTTAGAGAGTTGCAAATTGAACAAAGGAAGACTCACCTTTGAGAGACCAAGACGGCGACTCTGGCAGTGTTGCAAGATAAGAATCCAGAAAGTCAATTGTTTTTCTGAAAGTTGGAAAGCTGCACAGAAGGTCGTGGCCCATCCTTGGCCACTGAGCACCTTGACCAGTAAATATGAACGCAATTGGCATGCAAGGACTATTAGTTGACTGAACCTGTGGAGTGGTTATTGTGACTGGAGAGTCGATGCCTTCTTTAGTAGCAAGTACGTAGCCTCTGGTAGATAAGCTCGAGCGATGCGATCCAAGGGTGTATGCGAGATTGCGAAGATTTTGGGAAGCGGCGTCTGACGAAACAACAGCTCCAATGGATTTGGTTAGAGATTCCGCATTGCTAGCCGAAAAGGGCAGAATGAATGACCCTAGAGACATTCTTGTATTCTTGCAGATATCTTTTTGACGTTGGTTCATGTGTGATCTAGCGGAGTCAAGAATTGCATGGGCATTAGCTCCTCCGTAGCCAAAAGAATTTATACTAATTCTTTCCACGGCGCTTTTCGGCCACGGTTGAAGACAGGTAACAACCTTCATGTTACGTTGTTCGAGCTTGAGGTTTGGATTCAGATTTTGAATGCCGATTGTTGGAGGGATGACCAGGTTTTCCAGGGCGAGGGTTGACTTGATGATACTAGTGATGCCACTTACGGCCTCGCCATGGCCAACATTTGTTTTCACGGAGCCAACAAAGAGTGGCTGTCCGAACTTGGGGGTTAAACACTTAGAAATAGCTTCTATTTCAATCGGATCGCCAATGGGTGTGCCGGTTCCATGAGCCTGTAGAAAAAATATCAAGTCAGCCTACCAGGCTTCTGAACTGTGCTCTATTTCTCATATTTTCTCTTGAAAGACCATTACTTACTTCTACATAAGGGGTTTCATCGAGTGGTAGTCCAGCCATGGTGTATGCCTTACGAATGACAGCTTCCTGGCCATCCTTACCTGGCATTGCGATTCCGGGGGTGCGGCCATTACTAATTATTAAGTATATATTAACTACTTAAACAAAGTGTGAGATGGGATTGGGGTTTACCTGTTCACTGCCGTTCCTCGGATAATAGAACGTACAGGATCTGTGACTTTCACCGAATCCATGCGCTTTAGATACAAAGCAGATATCCCCTCTCCTCTTCCGTATCCATCGGCGGACGAGTCAAAGGTGTGAGAAATCGATGTACTTGATAGAACACCTGCCTTCGTCATTGCAATATAAGCTTCTGGCGATTGGACTAAATTTGCACCTGCCACAATCGCAGAGTCACATTCGCCCGCATTCAATGCTGCACAGGCCACCTGAGGCAAAACAGCTAGTCAGCTCCACTTTTTTAGATCACCTTAAAGAGTACTTTGGAATGTCTTAACACATATGAAAATAACGAGTCATCCTGAAACAGAACTTTCTGGAAATATGGTCGACGTCCAGGATTCACAAAAATTGTGACATGGTTGAAGAGGGAAATAATGAAATCTTGTTTGTCTTACATGAAGAGCATACAACGACGAAGAGCAAGCCGTATCAAGTACAAGACTAGGACCTCGTAAATCAAAAGTGTGGCTAATGCGATTGGCAAGAATGGTAGGCCCGAAGCCTGTAGCACTGTATCGATGATAGAGATCCGGGTCCTTGGCTTGAACAGATACAAAATCGATGGTGAAATTAGCAACATAGCAGCCGACATTCGCTCCAGATACTTCTTCCAGTGTGACACCGGCACTCTCAAAACATTCGTAAACAACTTCGAGTAACTGACGTTGCTGAGAGTCCATGTATTTTGTTTCCAGGTTGTTAATTCCAAAAAATGCATTATCAAACAATCTGACGTCATCTTTAATGAAATATCCGCCTTTACCGCTGATTGTTCCAGCTTTGTTGGCATTTGGGTGGTAGAAAGCATCGACGTTCAAACGCGACTTTGGTATTTCGGTAAAGGCCGATTTCCCATTGATTAACAAGTCCCATAGCTTTGAGGTACTCGAGACACCGTCAGGTAAGCGGCAACCTATTAAGATATATGAGATCCAGTGGATTTGTGAATATATGTGAGTTACATACTCATGCCAATAATAGCAACAGGTTCAACAGGTGCAATAGGAGGAGCCATAGTGACGAGTGTAACCTAACATCGAGCATTCGTCAGCCTCGTAACTTATCCAAAAACACAACTAGATTTATGAAAGTGAGCAGGCACTTATTCACTGGGTAGTTCAGCTGCAAAGTTAAAAATGACCATGAAATCACCTCTCTCAAGATCCGAGATAGTTGGTTATAACAGCGTTTATCCCAGCATATATTATACGGAGACCGGTGTCTGGTACCATAAGTCGGATTTCCTTTTGAAAGATAAGAATCGGTGATGAGAAAAACATCATAAATTGGAGCACTGGCCTGGACTTATAAAAAATTGATACACGGGCTCACTCAGCTCGCTTACCCCTAAAGAGACAGAGGACTAACCGGAGATACTGCCTGTAGTAGAACGCCTTCAAATTATGTATTGGACTTTTACGGTCCTATCAGCTGAAGTTCATTCGTGCTCAATCCGTGGAAAATTGATTTGGTGGCTCGCCTGCGTCAGCGTAGTGTGACACGAATTTCTGTTTCTTGGCCTTGTTTACAAAAATGGCTGGGTCTTACTTGACTACAATGCCACGTAACACTCTGTCAGGCAGCAACTACTATGCTTGATATTTTGAAAGTGGCGATGTGGATTTTGCCAAAGTTCTTGTAGAGGACTAGCTTGTGGGCGGTGCATGCAAGTTGGAAAGGGGGCCGTCACTCATTTCCTCGCGTCTATTTATGTGACTGATTTCTAGCCATTACAGCCTTCCGAGGGAGCCATTACATGAGACACAATTTGCTGTGCCTTTTTATAAGACATGGGGCGGAAGTATACCCCTATCTTACCTACCCTCGCGGTCGAGCCGAGGGCGCATATCCTTCTGTTTGCAGCCGGAACTTCCTCATTCACTAACTGGGAGAGGGTCTGCGGCGTAAATCTCAAAGTGAAAAGTTCTGCATGTAATCATACTAGGATTCTCGTATGAAGTGGTATTTCTTTTACTGAAGAGGATACACCAAAATATCAATATCTGAAATATGACTAGTGCGTACTAGATGTCTGAAATTATAGAGGTTGCAAAAGACTTCTGGCAAATTCTGTCACAACTCTTCAAAATCCTAAATATCTACAATCCAGCTAACAAGTCAAGATTGGGCAGCAACTTGAGGTGAAGCTTTTGCGAGTTTGCTGTTATTTCGCAAGTTAGGCCCCCACTTGAATAAAACCCAGGGGATCGGCATTAGAGCAACCGAAATGAAAGCAAAAACGCTTGTTGCCCACCCAATCCCAAGACGAGTGTACACTATAAAATTCTGCCTTAGTATTTATTTGATTATGTGAACGGCAACCCGAGGCTGGGAGTACCTACTTGGGGTGATGAAAAGAGGAAATACTGCCGCCAGGATATATCTCAGGAGTGATGTGGCCGCTATCGCAGAAGCCCCCATCAACGCTTCGTATACATCGAGAAGGTATAGCATTCCACACATCTGAGGCATTGTTAGCTTACCCTGGGGATCACAAAGGGAACATTGCTTACAAACACGCATAAATTTCCCCATGCAATGAAAACAGATGCTACCACAGAACTGATCCAGTGAACACCAGCCCTCGCTGTCCATGCATACCAAAACAAGCCTACCGGCAGCCCAAAACTGCCAATCATAGCTGCATATAAGCGATACTCCGGTGGTACGATGCCAGTGTTCCATTGTGAATTCTTTGACGCGTGAAGTTTCTGGTACCAGAGACGATCTACGAGAATTACAGTTAACGAGCCCAATATACTCCCAATCGCAAGTGCTAAGAATGTGAGACCAATCTGTTGAATATCAAATCCGTAAACAGTACTGTAAACGAAAGGGAAGGCAGCAAAAAATGAATATAACACAGCAAAGTTAAAGGCAATATACACGGACCACGCAATCACAATTGGTTCCGTGTATAGCATATGAACTGGCCGGAAAAAAGTGATATAAAACACAAATCGCAAAGCAGCAAGACCGGAAGGCCCTGGTGGCACTTCCCTCCCAAGACTTTTGGCGTGACGTTGGAGAATAGTTTTCTTGTAGGTCTCTTTCATCCCAAGTGCAAGGGCATATGTGAAGACCGCAAAGAACAGAATAATCCATTCCGTCCAGCGCCAACCCTTATTGGCAACTGTAAAGCCACCTATCAACGGGCTGCTTTAAGTTAGAAAGTATCCCAGGCTAGAAGCGAATTCTTGTAGACTTGCCCAAGTGCGGGGCCTAGATAAGGACACACCGCAAAAAGAGTAGCCATCACAGCTCTTGACTCTGGCTTCCAGATATCCGCATTCGTACCAGCACCAACAACAAGGGGCGGGCTTGCAAAGATACCAGCAAGCAGCCGGCATGCAACGAGACCTCCGAATGTTCGTGCCCATCCTGCTCCCAAGATAAACAGAGCAAATATAGGGAGCGAGATCAGATATGTTGCTGTTCTGCCAAAACGCTCACTCAACGGAGCTGCCAGAACCGGGCCAAAGGCTAAACCTAGTAGAAAGAGGGTGAAAGGAAGCAATGCCGCGGTTTCTGAAACATTGAAGACTTCTATGATTTCCGGTATCGCAGATGTGTAGACCGAGGAAGCAAAAGTTCTAACATACCGAGGGTCAGTAACTAAGACGCAGCAATCGGATTTTTTTTTTAATGAACTTACACGACGAGGCCAAACATTCCTGTCAAAACTGTATGATATATTCTCTTTTTCATAGGCCAATTGAAGGGATTCTTGCTATCTTTCTCCCAGTCCATTTGGACAGTTGGGAGCCCTTCTTTGCTCGCCACTACCGCTTCACCACCCGACGATGTACTGTCTTTTCCAGCAGCGGCTTCACCTTTCGAGATAGCGTCGTGGTTGTCGTTTTTACCTTCACCCCCATCGCTCTCCGAGATGTTTGACAACTGGCCATCATTCCCGTCAAGGGCCATTGTAGCGATAAAGTACAGGCAGATTTGTTTGAATGTAAATAGTGCACTTGCTCTTTATACTGAGCAGATTTTGCAGCGTTTCAAGAAAGATATTGAGGCGGCCGTGACTCGCCGAGGAATCGTGCTTGTTTTCGTCTCCGGGGAACCTGCCTTTGGGCCCCAGAATTATTAGATGTTCGTCGGACTCAAGTTCATGATCTAAAGTGACCTTCCACTAGGTAGCATTGATATGCACTGCTAGTGTCATTTAAAACCCATTCCCTTGTGATATACTTCTCGATTTTGGGATAGCAGCTTTCGGGCGGCAGCGTGGTATGCAACCGCAAGACGGTGTATAAGCTGGTTACCATTCCCAGGGGATTCTTCCGGAACCATGGAAATCCTTCAGTCATACCTTACGCGTCATACAGCCTGTATCTACGATGCTACTTTACCCTCTTACAATGGCTTGACTGTACTGTCGACAAATCAGCTCACTGATCGGTGGGGAAACTCGGGTCAATTTTCCATGAAATAATTACCGATAAACTATAGTATTGAAGATTGCTGCGCCGTATGTTGGCTTGCGCTTGAAAGGGTGTGGGTTTCTGCTCATAGATTGGGCGGCTCGTGTTGAGTAAGGTACTGTAGCACTGGGGCTTTTCTATACAATTCTGCATGCAGATATACGACAAACGAATGACCTGAGGCACAAGGCCCTGCATACATTTGGTGACTGACATGTACAAACAGCACTGTTCGTTGATACGGTTCAAAGGAGTAGTAAAAGGTCACTGTAACCCTCCCGCGTGACGCCACTCGGTCGTGGGAATTTCAGTCAGCATCGCTTGCAGGCTTACCAATATGGGTTACAGTGGGATGCGGCTCATGATAAGGAGCCCGAGATTATCAACGTTGAGACCACCATAGCTGCCACCAACATGCATCGGGACAATGTCCCATTTCATTTACAGTACAACAACTTCGCGTGCGGCGCAGTTGTTTTGCTGCGAATGCGGTGCCTGAAAGGCGGCGTAAAAGGCTCTTCGGACCTTTCGGACACTCATTTGCGGGAGACACGCCGAATCTCCTGTCAGTGCAACAGTGATTGCAGTGGCTATCCATCTGAATTTTGGAACCAATTAAAGGGCAGAGCGAGATATCCCTTCAAGGTAGTTGTTCTCGAAATCCTCACTTCCGGCTTTAAGCTATATCTAAGAGACCCAAGCTGACCACATCTATAAATTGCCCAAATAATATTGTCTCGATTAACCCAAAGCAGCACTGTTCGTTTCATGTGAAATGGCTGATTAATATGTAGATTTTCCTGACTTGCGAAAAGTATTTACGCCAATAGCTATACAATCTAGTTTGGACTGATAAGAATTCGCATATGCTTTTGGTTTGCGGTAATCGGTTTCGATTTTGTGGGTTGAAAACGACTTTTATCCTAATGTTAGAAAGTTATAGTTGGGATGCTTACTTCACTGAGTTCCTGAAATCCAACCTAAAGCCAAGCCAAGCCAACTGGGAACTCTGCAATCTCACTTTTCCTGTAGAGCGGGCTAGACATTAAAAACAGAAGCGGGGCTTTAGCTTTCAGAAGAGATACTCGCCTAATCTTACCTCCCCGCGACCCCTGTATACTGTATTGCGCTGCTGTGCGGCAAAGGTTGTGGGGGTTTGGGGGCTGGGGGATTAGGGATTAGGGAGTGGTTTGCCCCGCATGGCATGTGTGTGTTCCATCACAGGACATTTTTGTGTCTTATTCAGAAAAAATCCCATCATATCTCCCAAAGGACGCCGAGCAGTCAACGCCCTCACCGAACTGTTCCTGCGCTGAAGAAAATCAAGCTTGGTCCAAAATGAAAATCTATTTTTATGACAACGAAGCCGTAAGTTCTTCCTACCAGAAACGTCAGAAAACTAGAAATCTAACAACTTCCGTTAGGGCGATGGCCGCCTCCCTCATGACTCAGGAATAGCGCTCTCAACAAACGTTCTCCTACCTCTCGGCATAATCTACTACAACTTGCCCGTAGACTCCCCTTCCTCTGCAGAAGAACTGAACAACATTGCAAAAGTCCGCGGATATTCCAGCCGAGATGAACTTACCATTTCTCCGGAAACGATGGGACCTGTTTATGAGGGTATGCTGAAGAAGTTTTTCACGGAGCATCTCCATCAGGATGAAGAGATTCGGTATCTTTTGAAAGGAGGAGGGTATTTTGATGTTCGAGATGCAGACGATAAATGGGTCCGTATGAAGGTTGAGCCAGGAGATATGATAATTTTGCCAGCGGGTATTTACCACCGGTTCACTCTTGATGACTCGGATGTAAGTACCCTTATCATGCTTGACATCCCTTGAAAAACTAACATATCTTACAGTACGGCGGTGTTATCAGACTGTTCAAAGAGAATCCGAAGTGGGAGGCTTTGAACAGGGGTGCAGAGACGGACGAAGATGAGTATCGAAAGAGCTACCTTCTAGCAAGGAGCAAAGGCTTTTCAAAGTAGCAGTGGCGCAAATCTAGGAGATTTACGGCACGCTGCTCCGAAAGCCAAGGACACTGAGATATCTCGTTTATTTCTTACAAACTGTTCAGTTTTGATAATCTAAAATGAAATAACCACCCTGCTGAGCCTCTTCATCCGCCCTGCATTCATGTGAAAGTAAGCTTGGCTGAATGCAAAAATTGAATCTGGTACACACCTCCGCTTCCGGTCACGACACAGCAAATCGGTGACCTTAGATGAGCTTTGCTGTTGAGCCGTCTGTACTGCGCCTCCCACGAGCGAGATGGCATGTGGTTTGTCAGGGGGTTTCGTGATGGTGTACAACCTGCACCATTCAGGCACAAAATGTCCCAGAGAAGCGACATGCAGCGCTGCCTGAGAAAAATTATGGCTCGTAGTATGAAGTACCTCCCGTGGTATGATCAGTTTACTATTTTGAGAGCAATCGCTTATCACATAGTCAGACATCCCATGGTTCAATCCGTCTTTTCTGTTCGTATAACATCAACAGCTTTTGGTCCCTCCACTCGGTGTTTTGTCGACAGATTTAAAATGTCTGAATTTCCGTTCCCAACCCCAACATACCCAGGGATTGACCTCGACGCCAACGACGGTTCTAAGATCAATGCGGTATCCATAACCTTCATCGCCATATCCTTCAGCACAATATGCCTTCGTATATTCTCCAGATGGTGGACCAAAATCGATTTCTGGGCTGACGACCACTTGATTCTTTTCGCTGCAGTACGAACAATATTCCTACAATTTAACAAAAACTGACTTTGTATAAATTAGCTACTTACATGGATCTATTCGGCTATAATGATCTTTGAGGTCCAGCAAAACTTTTTTGGGCAGCATATTGGAAAGGTCGATGTAGTGCATCTTGTTTCGTTCGTCAAGGCACTATATGTGGGCTCAATCCTCTACCCAGTGTGCCTGACGTTTAGCAAGCTATCGTTACTTGCACTCTACTGGAGGATCTTTCGAGTGTCTACAGGGCGCATTCCAGTCATCATTGCATGCGCAGTTAACATAGCATGGATGACGGCGGCGGTAAGCCATCATACTACATCTGCAGGAGTCTAAAGCTGACTTGTCGAGTAGGTTCTGGTCGGGATATTTATGTGTGTACCCGTGCAAGGATTTTGGAACCCTCAGATCAAAGCCAGATGCATCCGCTACCCAGTCTTTTTTATCTCCAACGAAGCATTCACGATTGCACTCGACATTGTAGTCCTCATCATGCCAGTTTACTTCATTTCTTCTATCAAAAGGTCTCTCTCTCAAAGGATATCTATCAGTAGCACTTTCCTCCTTGGTTTAGTGTGAGTCAATCCCGCCTATCAAGTGAAAACGTAAGACTTAGACTGATTGTGAAATAGTGTGACTGTAATATCCTGCATTCGTCTGTGGAGACTTGTTCATGCTGGGCAGCTTCCAGGTTTTGATCCTACCTGTAAGTTTATGACACTAATATTTATCCTATTAACGCTGACCTGGATAAATAGTTGATGATGTTGATGCGGGAATGTGGGGAGTCATCGAGCTCAATCTCTGGGTTGTTGTCGCTTCGATCCCCACAATAAGACCTCTTATTGGAAAGATTATGAGGAACAGAGAAGATTCCAAGAAGACCGGATCCTCTTATCCCTACGCTCTATCGTCTTTCGAGAGGACGTTGAAAACGAAGCTCGGGCGTTCCAAAGGCAGCTCACTTCCTTCTTCAGACAGTCGTGACCCTTTGCCTATTGAAGGTTATAAATTATCTGTGCCGGGAAAATCTCAAGACTCAAGCAGGTATTAGTAGGGTGGAACTGGGCACGGATTTCATTGCTATAATTCTAAGTTAAGGGGGATTGGTTTTGTGATTGAGTGACTGAGTAGTGAGAGTTAATTTCCAACATTTAGTTCAATTAATTACGTACCCTCAATGTAAAATTTGAAATTTGACCTGCTAGTTACAGTATATTCAAGCTTGATATTCCAGTAAATCAAAATATTTGACGAAAACGGAAACCATAAGTGAAGTGGCAATAAAAGCTGAACCCGAGAGCGAAGAGCAGTGGGGATGTGAATTCGTCGGAGAAATTGAAGATAACGGGAAAATACAGTGAAGGGAGAATTTCTTCGTCGCCAAAGTTATCGCACGGCACGAAGTTGTTTCTGGGGATCTTCCCGCACCACTAGTGGTACTGAGAAGCTCGTATGGGGGGATCCAAAGTTTGGACTAAGACGGGCGCGAGGTTTTCTAGAAGCTGGAAGGTTATTGGTCTACTCGGACTGTCAAGAGCTAGTGCCTTGCCATTTGCAACACAACCACCTGCGTAAGTGCGGCACAAAAATGAGCTGTTGTCTGCGTTTGGTATGCGAGAGGCTGCATGTAGTACCAACGGAGAACTGGAGAACTGACAAACACAGCGTCTAACTTTGGAAAGGGCAAGGATACTTTAGCCGTGTGTTGTAGTATACAACCCAAGAGAGACGTTGATAAACGAGTTTGTTATCGAAGATCGCTTCTCAAAGGCGGCGTCCATGTACGAAGAACAGCTTCCCGATCACTCCACTCCAAGGGCATGTACCGTAACCAATCCATTGTAAATTAATGAATTAAACCGCTGGTAGCACACGTGGTAATGACAAGACAATTAGAAAGCCACCAGGGAATTACTAATAGTAAACAAAATTATATATTATATATTTAATCCAAACATCGAAGAAACACAATCTTTTTAACATTGCATAATTGTGTATTGTTATTTATGCTTTATTTCCATTACTATAAGGAAGTGGATTAAGAATATCTAGGAGCCCTTGGATAAGTATGTTAGCAATAAATAATTCTAGCCAGAAGTATAAATTTATTAGATATATTATTTCAATATTTCTCCCAAAAAACAAATTTCTTGCAATTGTATTATAATATATTATCGACCAATAATTATAATTATTATAGTTTATAACAATTTTAATTGAATTACATCTATTTCATTCATTTGTATATTCTGTATTATATTACACGTCATGGCGTAGAGGATGTATCAAATGTTGTTATTGTTGTGCTACAGCCAAATTAAGGTTTTAGTAATAATGCGGCTCAATTAAAGTTGTGGCCCGTGCCCGCCGCTCAACTTGCCCGGACCACCCAGAGGGCAATTCGATTGCCCTCACCCCATATTGATTATATACGCGATTGAGATTATTAATTAAGACAACTTAATGGATAATGGTCTTTTTGAGGAGACCAGAGAGAGAGAGAACGGCGGACAGCGGGGATTGAGACTTTAAAAACGCTAATATTTTGGCTCTTCTTTTGGCACAAGCACCCCTTGAAACGGACACGAGCCACAAGCTGAAAAGTTACAGCCGTATTAGGCAGATTTGAAACTATTCCTGCCTGTAGTGAGTGTGATTTATATGATGCGGGCTCGGAGTTCGAGAACCCGACGAGCGCGTGTGGACACGATTATTTCATTGGTCAGTATCTAATTCAATCTTAATGGCTAGGGCATTTTTAATATCATCACCCCAGATTGCTCTCTAATCAACGATATCCAAAACGCCACCCCAACCAACCGCACCAAACCAGCCTATGCATCCAACCCATCATCTAAGCTCGATTGTCTAGGGGTATCATCCGCTCCATTCATATAAGTCATCCCTTCATCATCTTCCATCCAACATTTATACAAGTGCTACTCTCATCCCTCTCTTTTACTTCCGTCCCAGCACCTCAGCAATATCAACCGAATGCCTCACCTTCGGCCCTCCCACCTTCCCCTTCTCTCCCGCACTACCCCCAGCATCAACACTAAACTTCCTCCTTGTCAAGCTCCCAGTAACCGCCCGCAACGGGCTGCTTACAGCCTCAACGGGACTCTTGACAAGACCCGTATTATCACCGTCATCCATTATGCGCGGCCGGTCAAGCAATTCCTGAATCTCACCTTCACGGTCCATCTCCAGAGTATCTTTCTCCCTCTCCCTGCCCATCTCGACTTCTTCCTCCCCGTGCGCAGTCTCTTCGAAGCGATTGCGGATAAATGCATCCTTTTGTAGCTCTTGGAAAACATCCGTGTCCGTGGGCCAGAACGTTTTTCTTAGACTGCTAACTCCCAATTCTAGGACAATGAGAGCGGCTAGTGTAAGTATCAAGACGAGCCACCAGAGCAGATTTGTGCCGAAACGGTGGAGAAAGCCTTTGGCGAGCGGGTAGAGGAGGTAGTTTTTGTTGCCTTTGATCTTGAAGACGAGACTGAGGAGGATGTTCCACATGAACCAGCCGCCTACGGAAATTACCCATGCCCCAGCGGAGATTATGGTCTTGTTGTGCATTTCCAAGATCAGCATTTTGGTGTTGATGAACACCACGGCGGCGGAAAAGCAGAGTTGGCCCATGCTGAGAAGATTGTCGTCTTTGGTGAACAGCGCTCCACCGAACAAGCCCCACATGGTGAAGTAGATAATAGCAGCTTCCGAGGAAGCGAGGAACATCCAGGCGAAGTATTTGGGGATATTGAAACCGCGGTTGTTTTGGCCTTCGGAATAGAGCTCAGGGACTGCGAGAAGAGTTGAAGCGTTGAGGTCTTGTTCGAAGATACCGAGGATGATGACGGCGAGGGAGGTGAAGAGGGTATTGAAGACTGTGAGGGAGGTGGATTCGAAGATTGACGTGCCCGTGTAGCCGGCCCATTTTTGGTAGAGGGCTTGGATGAGGTAGAATGTGAGCTCTTTCCAAAAGGTGGCTAGGATGTATTTTCCCGTTCGGATGTAGTTCCATCGTCCTATCATGACACAGGGTTAGTGAGTGCATCCTGAAGTCGCTCCATATAAGTCAAGAATTCCTTACCATGAACAAACAAGAGCCTCTGCAAGAATCTAAACTGAGCAATCGAATAATCCGAAATTCGTGCCGCCTGAAGACCTTCTTTACCACTGATACCAATACCAACGTGAGCCTCCTGGATCATGGCAATATCGTTGGCACCGTCACCAATGGCCAAGGTAATAGACTTTTTGACCTTTGTCCGGATTTTCTTCACAAGAGAAGCTTTCTGGCTAGGGCTTGCTCGGCAGCAAATGACAGAATCCGCAACAATCGCCAATTCGAAGAAAAGCAGCTTCAAGGTCTCGTTGGCATCTATCTCGCTGAGGGTTTGGCCATCGACGACGATGACTGAGTGCGCAACATGCTTCTTCTCTATGTCAAGCAATGCCGTTGCCATTCTCTGCTCAACTTCACCGGTCGTATGATCCAAGATAATCACTTCAGAATACGACTTTGCAAGTCTAGCAGAATGAGCAATGTTGATGGCCGTTTCTCTCTTGTCCCCAGTCAACATCCAAATCTTGATGTTTGCTCGGCGAAGTTTATCGACAGTCTCGGGCACCCCTTTCTGGAGCTTGTCCTCGATTGCTGTGGCGCCTGCAAGATCAAAATTCTGCTCGATCATCTCCCCAGCCTTTTCGATCAGGTTTTGGCGGTCTACAAGACTCGTCGTGGCATCGAGATAGATCTTCTTCCAGCCTGTAAGGGAACGCAATTAGTACCCAATTGCCAAGGTTGCGTCTGAATCTCAAACTTACCATCGTATTCTTGCTCGTCAAGAAACCGATATCCAAAGAGAAGTGTTCGTAATCCTTCTGAAGCAAAGTCATTCATGTGCTGGAAACAGCGTTCAAAAACGGCAGAATCATCCACAACGAGAGAGTCGTCAACAAAATCATCGAAATCCAAATCAGCTGTGGAAGCGAATGACATCCTCGCTGCGGCGCTCATCGAGGCTCTCGGCGACTGGTATGCACTGATATCGTCCGATGCCATCTCGACATCATGCTCGCGTTGCTTGAGCCAACTATCAAGCTCATCTCTAATGGGCTGGAGTCGAGTGCTTGCCATACTTGGTCTTCCATGGCCAGTACTCTTTCGGCTTATGCTGGGTCGACTAAGACTCATACTCGGTCTGCTGAAACTAGTTCTCGGGCTTGTTTCACTCATTCTCCGCAACGCCTGTTCTGCTTCCATGCTCTTCCTTTTGCTGGATCGCCGTAACACATCGGACACCTTCTCTAAAGCTAGCGAAGCAAGCTTTAATCGAGGCAAAAGTGCAGAATCAGCACCTTTGCAAAAGATGCATATCTTGCCATTAGGAAACCTCACGATTATCGACATTCGCTTTCTCTTACTAGAGAACTCTATGACGTCGAGAACGTCGTATGTTTCTGTGACAGATTCGGCAGAATCGGGACTACCAGGGATAGCTAGGGTTATAGATCGAGCCGGTCTATCAATAACTAGATATCCGAGCTCTTGGGCTGCCTTGACAAGAGCCAACTCATCTGGTGATGCGGCTTGGAATTCAATTTCCCCATTTTCTTGTACTTCAGGCAGGCAAGTATGGCACAATGCCATAGATAGGAGGAAGAATTTGGCTTTCCTAAGATTCAGTAGTTAGTGATCAATATTCTAGCTAAGAGTTACGGTTCTGGAACCCCGGGCCTCTGAATACGCAACTTCTGGGATACTGTGACTAGGACCGAGAATGGCTCAACGAGATATTCTTACCTAGTAAACATGCTGTGAGGTTTGCACTGCATGTACCGCAATAATTCTTTGGTGCGAAGTTCCGGCTGAGCTTTGCCCGGCCGTGCTGTCGACCGCCACAAAGATCCCGATCTTCGCAAGGAACCTGCACCCCCAGGCGAGGAAGTCGTAACTTCATGGTCGGTTCGGTTTTCAATCGATGGGCCGTGATCTTTTCTCTTTTTGGAAAATCTGGCGCCCTTGCCTTTCCCTTTTGGTTTTTTCTTGTCCAGGGCATCATTACTATGCTCGAGTCTTTCAGCGGCTTCTTTCTGCAAATCAAAATCATGGAGCCAAGCGTAGCCAGCAACACTAAGTTTGCGAAACTTCATGATGTTGTCTGTCAAAGTACCAGTTTTATCTGAGAAGATGTAGTCGACTTGGCCGAGATTTTCAAGGATCGTGGTTGTGTTGCAGACCATCGGAGTGTCAGTCACCGGATCGTACATTTCCACGTCGGCCATTAGAATTAGTTGCCCAACCTTGATGATTTCGAGACTGACATAAAGCGAGAGTGGGATCAAAGTGTTGTAAAGGATGATGAAACCAATGATGATCTGGCTAAAGGGAACACGGGCATGAGCCAGGTACCAAGATTCATCTTCGACATGCTCAGCCCAAATCTGATACGCAATAGTGCAGAACAGAGCTAAGAGTATGACGAAGATTACAAGCATGACGACAATTTTGTTCGTTATTGCCTGCATTGCTGGTGCTTTGATTCGAGGATTTTTGTTGGCGTTCATCCGAATCTTGCAATCTTCGCCGGTGTTAATGACCATTCCAATAGCAGCTGTGGTGTTCCTGAGAATACTCCCACGGAGAACAATTTCGTTCGTAGTGAGTGGTCTTGTTTCTCCATCAACAGTGACCCTTCCATCAAAATTGTACAGATCAATATTAGGGTCCTCGACGACAATTTCAGCACGGCAAGCGGCAATTTCATCCGGGCTTCCACATCGCTTAACTAAAGAAGGTGGTGCTTGTTTGCTCTTGAGGTTTGTTTCGCCATCTAATGCCATAGTTTCGATATAAGCTATGCCATTGGGACCGTCTGAATGTAGAAGAACCATATCTGCTGGAACATTCATATCCCTTTCAAGCTTGATGACATCTCCAACTTTGAGATCTTTCCACTTCAGAGTTGCCCAATGTTTTGGGCCTTCTTGAACGTCCTGGAGAGGGATGTCTATGACATGCCCCTCATTGGTGGGGGAAATTCGACTAGCAGTTGCTTTAGGGCTGCCTTTCGATGGTAGGAGCTCCTTCAGACCCTTTTTGCGAGATTTTGGAGCCTCTCCATGCACCGGGCGATAAGCATGGAGCACAAAAGCTGTCTTATTGTTTTCCACTTGGTCCAATTTGTAACGTCGAAAATCATCATAGCCTTCTTTCCCCATACTGATAGCCACGAAGAACAATAGTGGAATGATGGTGGTATAAGTTCCAGTCGTACTCAAGCCAGGGATCATTTGCATGATGGAAATCAGCAGGAAATAAGCATTGGCAAGTTTTGAGAACTGGAAGAATAGCTGTCGAGGGACGAAGTTCCAGAGGGTATAGCGGCTGGACCTGATGGAATTCCCAATATGTTCCCTTCCCGTTCTTTCATCAATGAGTGCCTTCTTCCTCGATACATCCAGCGTGATATGTCGACCATCTTTAGACGGTGGAATCTGCTTCGGCTCAAACAGCCTTTGTGACTTCTTGTAAAGAAGCTTCACCTTCCGTAATACGGCATTGTCCCGAGTCCGCTTTCTTGCCCAAGCATCGTAGTTTGGCAGACTTATGGTGCCACCAGTCTTCTTGTCCTTGCCTTTGCCTGAAATTCTCCTAGGCTGTGCTCCGGAGGAGCTCTCGCCAGTTTGAATGCTTGGGATCTCAAGCTCATTCTCGCGGACGGGTGATACAGTGACCGAAGAGCGCGTGTCTTTCCCCTTCCCCTCTTCAAGTCTCCGAGCATTGCCCACATATTCCTGCGATGATCCTGCTTCCACAGGCTCCAGTGGGCTGTTCTCGGACTGGTTGTTTATGCTCCTGGCAAAGAGGGACCTTCTCAAAGAGTATCCTCTGTCTCTTGTACGCGGTGATGTCGGGGAATGGGGGCTCAAGCCGTTCCTCGGGCGTTGGATGGGAGGAGATCTGAGGGCGTCATTCGATATTCTGGGTGTCGCGGCGGTATCTATCGACAGATTCGGGGTGCCTGGTCGTTGCCCAACAGCTGCAGATGCGGTAGCCCTGTCCAGATCCTCGGAGAATCGTACACGAGGCCCCTCTCTGTCCGCTGATGCCCGTCCCTCCATTGCGACTGAAGAATGCGCCGGATCTGTTGCGCTTCTTCTTCCTGGCGAAGATGAGCCTTCTCCTCCTACATTGTCCACCATGGCGAAATCCCTGAGATGCCCTTCATTCGAAGAGGCTTGCTCAGGTTTGCTTGTTCAAGCCGAGCGTGGCTAAAGCGGTCCGGCTCTCAGCCGCGAATCGATAAGGGTTTAGATGTCACTAGCCGGCAGGAAACACCCGAGCGAACACGACATGGGTAGCGACAGAATAATAGAGAGTCGGTAACGAGTGATGCGTCTTAGTGTGCGATGCGATGCGATACGTGTGTGTAGAGTTGAGAGTTTCTATGTCTCTCGACGAGAAGCTGTCTATTATTGGGGGGCTCGTGGAGGCTGATCGTGGCTTTGGCCCTGTTTTCGTCAAACACTACTTACTTACAGGGGGGGCGCGTCTGTCCTATTTAGAGAACGAAAGCGAGTAGTAAGAAAGAGTCAGGAGCCAGGCTCCCTTTCTCCGAAATCTATACAGCATGCGGCTTACTCCATGGAAATAGATAGTTTTTTTTTCTGGTCTTTAGTCTCAAGGTTTCGGATCAAGGCCCTATGTTTTCTTTCTTTTGGGGGTCTGGCGATACTTCGGCTCCAGCTTGTGGGGTGGCAGTGCTCTGAGGATATTTCCTGGGGACAAGTATCGTGATCTATGGGTCAAATTGTTGTAAATATTCGAGGTTACAAGTCCCTTAGAATACTCGACTACATTCTCTTTCTAAATGCTCAAATTCCCACGGTTCTTGATCATGGGGCAGAAAGCAATATGGCGTTTGACATCAACACCAACAAAAACAAATCATAGGGGCTCGTGGAGTAGAGGTCTCAGTCTCACATATTCGGTACAAGCTTCGATATCAAGATGCATAATGAATTCCATTATTAAGCCAGCCCATGATATCATCAATGCAGCAAATTCAACAAGACCCCTTCTGCCGCTCCACTCCTGCAGAATCACATATATCCAATACCCACTTTTCTCTCTGAGCCCATTTGTACCCTCCGCAACTAGTTATCTCCTCAGGAGACAGTAAAGAACATGAAGGGGTGTGCCCTAAGATGTAGACACAATACAGCACGCCAATATAAAAAAAAAGAAACGATTGCTGTGCCAGACGCATGATAGAATGGGGAAATCGTCATGCAAGTTCGTGGCTTTGATAGAAACAAGGAGATAGGCTAAGGAAATAGAACCCCGAATTGATGAGAAACGAGGATTAGAACAGTCGAATTTCAAACAAGAATCGAACAGAAACGCAGGCCGTCATGTGTATATACCACTTATCCAACAAAAACACCATCCACAAACGCCTCCCATATTTTCCCACGCAAACTAATTGCTCTCCAAACAATTTCTCAGCTGCCACGTAACCTGAAGAACAGGCTGTGGATTAATCCTCGGTGTTTTGAACGTTTTCTACTGGGAGATGTTTTCAGGGGACAAACTAGCTGGGTTCTCATCGAATGAGACTAGTTGATTCATGTCCATATCTGCAGCTGACTGCTCAGCAAAGGCCGGAGAATGAGGGTGCATGGGAAGATTAAGAGTATGTTTGGAGTACATCTCATTCAACCCTGTGCCATCATCAGAGATATTGGAATGGTGTTCATGTGACATGTTGTATACATCGGCGGAAGCACTTCGGTGCATCATCGAAAGAGGAGGGGATTGGTCAACAATAGCTGGATCTCCATGGCTCATGAATGAGAGGGGAGACACTGAAGGGGGGATCATTCCTCCAGAGGGGTCGGCCATTGGGTTGGGGGAGAGAAATGGTGCATTGTAGTTCGTGCCGTTGTTGTTGTTGTAAGATGATGCGGGGAGTGCTCCAGAATCTGGGGGTTGGGAGAAGAAACCCGGGCTTGCAAATTCAGATGGAGATGTGGTTGTTGCCGCAGACATCGGATACTGTCTGAAGTCCATCCCATATCCTGACGAAGTATCAATTCGTAAATTAGGTCCTAGTGGTCCCAGGGTGTTAGGCTGCTGCGGAACAGGAGCGAAGATATTTGGGTTATGAGGTTGCGATTGAGTCTCGTTCGGGTGTTGGATGAGAAATGATGGCATGGGATTGTTGAACATCGAGAAATCCACAGCCATGGGAACCGAGCGACTCCTTTGTCTTTTGTGACCAGGTCCACGGGGACCTGGAACCACGTTTACACCCCACCCTTCCTGGAACATGCCTACATGAGCTTGAGCGTTATAGTTTGGCTGAGATGCTGGACGGTGGCCTGTTGGTGAAACGGGTGCCGAGACTGACAGCTGTTGGTGCTCGAACGGGCTGTGTCGCGTCATGAAAGATTCGAGAGACACTAGTTTGGCCAATTGGCCACTGAGAACCTTGGGGTGTCCTCCCAGATGGTGTATCATAACTTGTGAGGCCTGTTGGTCTTCAGTGAAATCCCCACACTGGAAGAATCCGCCGGATCCAGACGAGTCCATGAAGAAGTTCGGTGGGCGGTTGAGCTCGACCACAAGACCACCCGGTTTGCCTGACTCAACATCCCCATTTTCCAGGAAGATGTTTTTGATGAAGGCAAACGGATATTCGATCTTGTAACCTGCTTGGTCGTTGTTGATGTAGTAAGTCATCGTCGCTTTATCGGGCGAGTAGAAGATGATCAAATCCATCGCATTTTGTCCCACCCGTCTCCATGATCCAACACTCAACGACCGACAGGATAAATGATGGATAACTATAGTACGTCAGCCGGATAATTTCCACACAAATGTAACGAATAATACATACCAACTTTGCCTTGGGGACCCTGATCACCACCCATCAGCATATTACCACTTCCGTAAGGCATCAGTCCCGAACGGCCAAGAAAGTTGCCTCCCAAAGACTTCCCTGACTCCATAGCTTGAATTGCAAGATACTGGCGCATGGATTCCGGGATGGCATCACAATCCTCGCCTGTCTCAATGCTCTTCTTCGCTAAGAGCTTTATTTTGGCTCGTCTAATGTTTGTTAGCTTATGCATGATCGACCAGCTTCGCATGAAACTCACCGATTCTGAAACCAAATTTGCACAGATCGCTCTGTCATGTTGATGTCGTCTGCAATCCTTTCCCGAACTGTGGCTGTTGGGGTCGGGTTCTTGTTGAATTCCATCTCCAGCGTAACTAATTGATCTTGAGTGGCACGTTGTCGTTTCTGGTTCTTCTGCTGTTGGGTTAATGTGCTCTTCCGGGGAGGTCTTCGGGATGCCGAGGTGCTGCTCGCTGAGTTCGACGCGGTCGGGCTGGGTGTCGAGGACATCTTGATAGCCGCGTCTTCGTGTGATATGTCGGACATTTTGGCGTCTAAGACCGTGGTCGGATATTGGAATGCGCCTATTTCCTCCCAATATACCTCTAAGCGTCTAAACGGTGTTGTTGCCTTGTGTTGGTCGTATCAAATAATGACCCAATGAGTGAGAATAATCGCGAATGCGTAGTGGGGAGCCGAGTTGAACGGATCGAGAAATTCGAAAATCAAATATTGGTGAAAGTGTGTTGTAAAAGCTTCGCTGTATCTGGCAGGAAATAGAAAGGTATGTCGTCGAAGGTTTTGGCTTCCAAGTTCGAAGTTCGCAGATGCGGGAAACAGGGCAAGTTGGTTCGAAGGAGTGTGGTGAAGTTGTTGAAAGACTGTTCCTAAGGAATGACTGGGTAACCCGGAAGGAGTGACGGGACCGTAATGGAACGTGAACGAAGGAAAATATCACAAGATGGCGACGGCGAGATGGAATTGACTCGGATGGAGATAGAGATTCAGAGAAGAAGGAGAAAAGAAAGGAAGCGAGACGTGGGCGGAGGTGAAATGGTGGGAAGACCAAAGGGGTTAGAGGGTGGGCAGTCCCCGGCAGCTTGAGGAGTTGGTGTGTGTGAGCGTGAGCGTGTGAGAGCCACCACCAGTAGTGTGCAGCAGCAGGGCCGAGACGAGGTCGATCGTGGGAAGCGGCGCCCAGAGTGCCCCCTTCAGACTACGGAGTACAGTACTCCCATACCCATCCTTTTCTAGCCATGGCCGCCATTTTCTCGCACGCTGCGTACATAGCCAAACTTACAGCTACTCTGGCTGGCAGCGGCTGCTGGACAGCACAATCCAGAATGCCGCGAAGGATCCTGCTCCAATGCTGGCTTCGCCGTCCTGCGGCAACATCGACCTGCGATGCCTCCACCTTCCAAGAGCAGTGTGGTTTGGGCATTACTCCATTTACATGTATATCCCACCCAGACTGCCCAGTCTCCGTGCAAGACTTGCCAGTGCACCCGCCTTATTTTCCCACGAGTTTCCTCGCAGACCTGTGGATGGGACTGGCCCTCTCCTCTTACTGGGCAGGACAAGACTCGCGGGCAGAAAAGGGGGAGACCTCGCTTTCAAATCCATGCTCACGCGTTAACTCGGTGCATGCTCACCCAGACATGGGGTCCCCCCTGAGGATCCTCCCATCGTCAATGGCGGCTGGGCTGTCAATTCAACCGCCTGGATTCTGGAGGAGTCAAAGAAGGCGAGTCGCGTTCTGCCTACTCCTCGCCCAATGGATTCCATCTTCTGACTTGGTGCATGTTACATGTACTCGCTCTTATTTTCCCTCGCTCCCGTTGTACAGTCGCAGCAAATGCACCCATCCGGCCCAGCCATGCAATGCTTCAGTGCAACTGGCTCTGGACGAGTCTCAACGTGCGCGGTCTCTGCCCGCCAGTGCAGGTTCGAAGTACGGAAGACTTCGCGCACCAGAAACTCTGAACGAAAACTTACTGTCTGAGGGATCTGGTGTCTGGTGATGCTTTTTGTCACGCAAGTTTCACTGTGCCTCGAACTCGCCGGCCAATGAAACGCGCCTATGATGATCCCACCGGGCCCTGGCGGCCTCCATAAAAGCATAATTCACGAGTCCCAGTCCTTCTGCCGGGCAGACCAAAATAGATCATCATCGCGTCAATGATTGCTGCGACGGCTCAGATGGGGGCGGCGGCGTAAAGTCGTCCAGTTGTTGGCCCTTTTCTACACCCTCGACGATGCAGCACACCACCAGATTCGGTGCACCCGCGCTTCTGCTCTCGTACCTGCATCAGCTCAGCAGTCGCTGAGCGGTAAGACAATGTGTTTGGCGGACTGAAGATGCAGGTAGCTGTATCAGGTCTAGCTTCAGGAACGTCTTCAACCGTCAGACGAACATTATGCATGATAAGGGCCCAGAAAAAAAAAGGGGCAAACCGTAAACTTCGGTCCGCAAAAATACGTCGATCCATCCAAAACTTCGTGGCTTTTCAAACAAGCAGCCATGAAGCAGCCCTCCGGAGAACGCAGACTCAGAAGTATCTCCGCCAAGATAAAGTCGCGATTCACAACGACGACGGGTGTTCGTCCCATTGTCGCAGGGCGTTTCAACATAAGCCCCGCTCCCGCTCAGAGATCTGTCTGCCCTATGAGGGGGTCTATGACCTAACCTTGGAGTGCACGGATACAGCTGCCCTTGTCCCGCCCCGAGATCTCATGCCCGACTTCAAAAACCAACGCCGCTTTCGCAGCAAGAGAGATGCATGCGCCATCGTCTGCTAGTATTTGCCCTCTCGGTTTGGGGAGGCGCAAAGTGTATTTTTCCCCCACTGCACACCCTCAGAGGCTCACCGTTACGCAGTCAGCACGCTGAGCCTTATTGATACCCTATTTATCCACCACTCGATATATTCTACGACGCATGCAGTGAAGGAAACATAGCAGATTTACTCCAGCCTCAGTGAAGCCGAGCCTTGAAGCTCGAGTGAACTTGCCATCACGAATGCCCGTCCTAGTATGCCAAAAAATCTCAAAAGAGCGGTGACCTGTGGCATATGCATCGCCAAGCATCTTCCATCCGGGGAGCACGCAATGCATTTTCAGACTCGAGCGTCGACGTTTGACAATCCTCGCTGCGGCCTCCCTGATGCGGCCTGCCAACTTCGCTATCTTCGGCAACAATAGGCCAGAAAGAGCGAAGCATAAAGAATTTCCACTGCCCTTGTGGCTGATCATGGCGCCAGTGCGCCAAAAAAGGCTTGAGGCTCCCTGCTTCGTGGCAATCGTGCCGGTCAATGCGTCTTCGCCAAATGCCTCGTGGAGCAATGGAAAAAGATCCTCGTTGTCATTATGCTTCTCGGAGGCTTCTTCTTTCGAGAACAATTCATACCGGTGCTCTGTTTCGTCTGACTATTATTCAAACACTGGCTCTTCCGAAGACATTCCCTTGTCTGGTTTGGACATCTTTCATTAATTTTGAAACAGCCTCCGGAAGTTGGCGGCCTCCACCAGTACCAGATCACCATCCAGATCATTTGACTCGTGGTTGCACTCACTTGAATGCTTCAACCGCACCAACGTTTCTCCTTTTTCAAGCGTGGTTTTCACTTTATCTACATCTGCATCCCGGTTTCTCTCGCCCACGTTCTCTCGCTCTATCCAGCGCGACTCAAGGCCCGTCGGGTCTGAGCATCTTATTAAGCCTCCGCGGCAATGCACATTATCAATAAGCATGAGAAGCTCACTGTTGCCTTGGACATGCATGCGGAACCAATAGCCCAGTATCAAGAGTATCAAGTGATAGTTGATCGGAAAATCAGATCTCTCATCCTCGGCTCATGCTACCGATTGACTCCGGGACTGCTATTTCTTCTCCTGTTTCAGGAATATTCCTGGCTGAATATTACTGGCTCGGGAGTTCGGAGACTTCTTTATCCAATGGGGACATCTCCTGCTATATTATTATCATTATCAAAAATTACATTAGGGGCTCCAGAAACATGGTGGTCTCGCGGGAGTCAACCCGACTGGGAGACCTTCAATATAGCACCGACTAAGTGATTGAAGTTCGGGTCACGGTGGACTTCCAACTTATTCATCCTCTGCCACCGTCTTGGACCAATTTCTTGATATTAGTATTTTATGTGTAGTGACCCAGAAGCTCTGGGGAAACTGCTGGGTCCAATATCGACCATTGAGACACAATGTCGCATTCTAGTTATGTTTTAAATGAGAGTGTCTTTTTTTGACAAGAGTAGGTCGTGCAGAGTCAAATTCTTGAACAGTAAAAGCGATGGTAGAGAATTGAATTTGGAATTGAAGCCTCATCCCCATGCTTTTGCTTTTGTGACTTGAAAGAGACATAGAGTAACCAACCCAGACCTAAGATCCAATGCACAACGTTCTACTAGACTTCCAACATCGACATCTCAGAAAAGTATGACTAGCTAATTCCTCGCTTCCTGGAGGAAGCGGATGCCTTCGTGGATTTGGATGTAACTTTACAAAGCATCCCGAAAAAGAAGTGGAGATAAGAAACGTTATTATAAAGCTCCAAAAAATCCTCGCTTCCTGGAGGAAGGAAACGCTATCAAGAATTGAAGAGTATAACACGCCATTTTTTTCAATGCCCCAGGAATCGTCCATTCCTTCAATGAATCATAAAATCCGCCGATTGGTGAGACCGCTCAATACAATCTAAGGTAAACATTGTCGTTCCACGTGCCGGATAAGGAACAAGGTATTGTATCCCGAGACCGGGAAGTGGAGGAGCATTTGCGTTGTTCGGGTTTCTCCCCGACCACTTTAGGCAAAATGGAACGAGATCGAATCCCTGATTCTCTGTATATATCGTACATGTAACTTAATCACGGCGCATTATGCTACAGGCTGGGCCTAGTCTTTCTATGCACAGGTCAAGGTTCTCGACGGCGTGTGCCCTGGTGATCCTGTGGAATCACTCGCGAAATTGGATGCATGCGAAACTTTCCGCCGCCTATGCACATCATCTATCAGCCACGCAAGATCCGAGAGAGGGGATCTCTCAAAAACATCAGACGAACTGGTGCCTGGAAATTTGACGGGCACCTTGTAACATCTGTAAAATCCTGGTCCTACACTCGCCACGTGATCGAGACAAGATGGCTGTTTCGGTAGCATCACATCTACTTTTCAAACGGACTTGTTGGTTCCGGGGCTTCGTGTCCTCGCTTTTGCAAGAATGCTGCGAATCTGTGCTCCATCCGCGCGAACTACGGAGATGATCAGCAAGATTTTTCTGTACAAGTATTGAAGATGGACTAACAATGCTTGCTTGCTCCAGAGGCACGACGCCATCTTTGACCCAAATAGCATAGCTGCCCATCAAATTCGCCAGCATCACATCAGTAGTGAGTCGATCACCCACAATAGCGATCTGGTCCGGCCTCGTGACACCCATCTCGGGATGCTTTCGGAAGTACTCCATGATTTCGGGTCCGCATCCCGGCTTTTTGGTGCTATGTGGAAGCACTGGTACGCCAGTTGAATTCTCGACTTCAGCAGCAAGCTTGCCTTTCGGGTCGATAGAAGACGCGCCCGCAGTATTGGAGACGATCAGGAGTCGCCGGCCGGGGTAGGCTTTTTTCAAGCGCTCAAAGTGGTCCTGGAAGGAGTTAGACATGTTACTGTTACTTTTCTGGAGAAAAACAGATGTCAAATATTATGTGTTTCGGGGAAAATCATGCTCGTAGACTTGAATCAAAAGAGAGATGATGGTACAAATTTGCAAACACCATTCACTTTATGAATCATTGAAAAGAAACAGCTAACCTTGTATGGTTTGTGCACTTCATTTGAATGGGGATAGGCAAAACAATTATCTTTATCAAGCACTACAGCCCTGATATCGACATTCTTGTACTTTCCGAAACCTTGGCTGAGTGGTACAGGCAATTGAGCAAAAGTAGAGATCGTAGCGTGCGGTAAGCACAGAGTAGGCTTGACCACGAGACGGAAGATATTCAACGTAGCTGAAATGTTGAAAGCGTTCATATCCATTGGTTGCTCCCTAGAATTGGAAGGCCGCAGGCAGATGAGTAGTGAAGTCGGGGTGGGAGATGGAGCTAGCGAACAGCTTCAAAATTCTTAGCGCGATATTTCGAGGTTTCCACCGCGTGCGCACAACGACGGACTCCACTTCAACCTCACACCGACGATTACCTGTGTCCGATCTCAGAATTAAGCAGGGCAATATTCATTTCAAGGCGACACAATGACGAGCACTATTGGAATACCTATCAAGCTGCTGAATGAGGCGCAGGTCAGTCTCTTTCTTCCCAGCCACCCCTCCTCTAACCCACCCCGCGTATCTATTCGCGAAACCAGCATGAATTCTTGCTGACTCTTCTTGCGCTATAGGGCCATGTCGTCACCCTCGAGATCACCTCCGGACAGGTCTACCGCGGCAAGCTGCTCGAAGGTTCGTCGCTCTAAGTTCCGAAGAGACTCGTTGGAATATCCCCATTCAAATTACAGGTACTGACGTGGAAGGATTATAGCTGAAGACAACATGAACGTCCAACTGAAAGATATCACGGTCACTGCCCGCGATGGGCGTGTCAGCCATCTCGATCAAGTCTATATTCGCGGTTCGCACGTCCGATTCTTCATCGTTCCAGATATGCTTCGGTGAGTCCTCTCCTTCGAAATGCTTCCGAGCTATACTATAAACCTGGAAAGAAGGATCAGTGCTAATTCTTTTGATCTTGCAGAAACGCACCGATGTTCAGAAGCCGAGGCGTGAAGGGTAGAGGTGTTGGATTGGCAAGAGGAAGGGCTACGGTCAGCAGAGCACGAGCCAGCGGACGAGGAGCACCAAGAGGTTGAGGGGAGTGATACTTGGACTGGATAAAACTTGACAGAGGCAAGGGTCAATTTGATACGGCGTTTATGGGAAAAGTCGAGCATTCTTCATGTTTTGCTAGATATGGGCCTGCTTGCTCGCAGAACGTAGGCCAAATTTGGGAACTAAAATTCCCCCCACGACCCAACTTCTCCTTCGGGTTCGCCATATTGTGATACTTTCATGTTTTCTTCTTTTCAACTCTTTCCCAAGTCCCAGACAACAAATCGACCCTCTAAATAAGTTCTGGCAGCCTAGTCACGTGTAGCCTTATATTCAAAGCTGGCGAGATTTATCAGCCTCGCTTTCTCAGTCGCAACCCAATCCTAGACCCGAAATAAGAACAGAAAGCATGGAGATCTCGCATCCCCGACGTATTCTTGCAGTTAGTCCTCCTGATTCGGGTCTCCTCGACTTAGTAAAAGGTACTCCATCAACACTCTATCTTAGACGCATGAGATCTCACATTCATCACGTAGGTCTCACCGGAGCCGTGCCATCGCTCACAGCAGACTCAATAGCCGGCACGACACATAACTGGCCTATCAAGACAAGCTACTATGAAGCCAGTATCCCGATTTGGCTCGATGAGATCTCGGAGCCCCAAACGTGGTCCGCCGAGTTTCTTGCGCCAGAAGCCCGGGAAGTGCTCACAGCCCTTGGCGCCTTTGTCGTATGTTTCCGGAAACCGATAGATGATCCATCGTTGGGGAAAATCAAAGCTTTACTTCAACATGTGTCTAAGGTTGTCAAAGAGGGCTGCGGCTATTCGTGGGATGGGGTATGTTTGGCTGTGGCAATGCCGCAATCTACTACTCCATTCCTAGCAAAGGGCTTTGAGGAGTGGGAAGAATTGTGTCAGGATTTTGGATTTGAGTTCGTGGATTTTGAGAGCAAAGGAAGGAATGAATTTTCTGGTATGTATTCTTAAGAGGTCTTGTGGCTAAGCTGATTGGTTAGAACCAATGGGCATTGAGAGACTGAAAGAGGCACTGGAGACGAACGATTGGGAGGGCGTCGATGAACTTGAATCTTTCGATCTTGACGCTCTCAATGAAGAGGATGGTGACGACGATGATGGAAGTCTCGGGTTCGGGATAGACCCTGCAGAAATGGCTGAGGAAATGGCCGGAATGAAGCGTGCTATCTATGGCGGTATATTAGGTGATGAAACGGGTGAAGTAGAAGATGCTGAGGATGATGACGAGGTCGAGAAGCTGCAAGCTATGATGCTGAAAATGCAGGCTGTCAGAGGTAAGTTTATTTTAGGTCTTTGTGGATTTGCTAACATCAGTAGATATGGGTGCAGACTTGCCAGAAGCGGAAAGAAAAAGACTTGCAGCGAAAACTGTCAATGAGATAATGAAGACGATGTAGCATCTCTGAACTGGTACCCTCGTCGATATTTTACAAGACATTCATGTGGTCGCTGATCCTCATTCTACCCCCTTTCCGGATCCTCCATACCTCTTAAGTGGCGAGCTTGGTCCAGATCAATGTCGTTGCAAGAAATCGGCTTCGTCCCAAAAGAGGAATGGAAAGTATCTTGAGTCACCTTCGAGACGTAAATTCAATGCTCGTGGATTGCGGTCAGAGGCTTTTGCTCTTTTTCTAAGAGCCATCTATCTCTACATCTCTACGTTCTTAGTAATCTTTCAGTTCTAATAAGAGACAGTAATAACATTTACTAGGCAGGCTCGCCTTGAGATTTACTTCAAGTCACAGACTCGTCTTGAGACCACAGCGAGATCTAGTGAATACATTACCTTCGGCTCCTTGGCGGATGATAAGAAAGAATTTCTTCGACTTTTCCACTAAATTCCTTAGCCTAACTCAGCCAAAAGCAGACCGTCCGCCACAGATCGCAACGACCCACATCCACGAAATCCGACTTAGAGAAATCACAGACGCAAGACTTACCATACGAAAAGCCACCGCCATCTTCTTCGTCGAAGCTCGAGCGGCTCAATCAGAGCTCTTCATTAGGTACTTGCTTTTCTTCAGCCCTTGCATTATTCCACAAATTCTGTCCTTTCTATCTATATTAAATTAACCCATTCGCCTCCCTCTTAGAAGCTCAAAGTTAGGGGTCGAATACCTCGCAACTGCAGAGATTCGCTACTTATTTAGCCAAGAAGCTATTGAAGCTCATCTTAAATTTTTCTGGATTTTGTAGTTTGCCAATACCGAATCTTTCTTGTCGCCTTCAAAATAGATAAAGTTTCATTCACTGACGTGTGTAAGAGGTGTCATATGAATCACAATCCGCTCCTGCCAACTCCTATTCGCATTCACCTAGTTGGAGACTTCCGCTTTCAGACCTTACGCTTGGTAATACACCCCTCTGTAATACACGGATTGGTAACTACATTCGAACGAATATTTCCAGTCACATATCCCAACCTTCCGCACTCTTTGAGCACTCTCAGCGACAATCCAACTACAGCAACAAAGATTAATTTTTCGAATACTGGTATAACAGAGACCAATTAAGCCATTAGTATCGGAATCATTCATCAAGATGGGTGCTAAATTTTGGACCGCTGAGGAGAAGCAGGTCTTTGTCGATATCATTATACCAAGGTCCACGGAAGCCGACAATAGTAATTCCACAGGCGAAAAACTGTCTTGGGATGCGCTTGTGCCCATTATGCAAGCAGAAATGAACAAGAGAGGAGGTACTCGAACCTACTCCAAGAACTCTCTTTTTCAGCACTGGTACCAGAAAGTTGGACCACGCGCACAACGACGAGGGGAAGCAGACACAATGACTATTCCCAGCAAAGCCTCACACCACCACCGCAATCGAGGGGAAAACGGGCCACAATCTCACTCTGTGGGCCCTTCAAGACAGGCGGATGAAGATTACTACAACTCGGAAGATGAGACATCCGATCTGGAACCATTCTCGCAATATATCTCAAGGAGAGGAGCAGCTCAAGCCATATCAAAGGCAGGTAGACGCTCACTGTTTATTGAAGATACAGATGAGGAAGATGAAGCGGATCAAATTCGACAAGCTCAAGCCCATTATAGAGACCCGAGATATGACGAGTTTGTTTGGCGCCACAACAGAGACTTGTTGGACGATGAGAACGATATCCCTGGCAAAGCTGAGGACGAGGCCTACGAAGCGGAACAGCGCGGCAATAAAGGTGGCAATAAGAAGCGTAACGGCAAGAAGCAAGATAAAAAACTTTCAGGGAAGCGGCCACGCCACTCCCTCAACGATACCATGGAAAACGACTATGAGGAAACTCGACGTCTACCGCAAAAGGTCACTGGTTCTCCGAGTAAAGATCTTATAGGGGGCTTGAACGAAGGCAACGATGGAGCGAGCAAAAACAAGAGCAATCAGTTAGTTGACAGCCAAGGCAAGAGCTCTCGCCATAGGCACCGTCCGCGAAACAAAGCTATCCCAGCTGGCAAGACGAATCTATCTGAGGGGGAGAGCGTCATGATCATTGACTCTGATGACGAAGATCGCCCCTATGATTCTCCATACCAGCCAAGAGCAGCGGTTTCTACATTCGCTCAAAATCACGGCAGCCAGCTAATGGGGTCCAGATTTACCGCCAGAGCTCAACGTCAGCCACTGGATATGCGAGTTGAGAAAATTAATGCCAGTCGTCATGCCAACAGAGACTATGGATCCTTTGGTTATCCCGAGGCAGTGTCTGGATACGGCAAGGATCCCAGAATTTTCCCTTCCGGTTATCTTTCTGAGCAGGCAGAGCAGCGCCAAGCATATTTCCAGCAAACAACCCAACATTTGTACCAGGGCCAGCCAGGTGGCAGGGAGCCATTGCGAAAGCATAATCTTGCAGATGAAGGAATGGTCAGATGCCCAACTTCGAATGAACGGTATCAGTACGCGCCGCAAACCGCTTCATCCACTGTAATGGGACCCGTCGACCAATTCCAAAGCGGGCACATGGGCTTCAGTCCAAGATCGAGCAATAGACCACAAGCTCATGCTCAAGCTAGTCTCCGAGGCCCCTTTCTTGCTCCTCCTCCACGAGAGCAAGGTGGAGCAGGTAATCCCTCATTCCAAGGTCCTGGGTCTTCCCCACTGATTGGCGGTTTTACACCAAGTCTTCTCCGCAACCCTCACAGAGAGAGAACCAGCAGCCCAGTACCAGAGCTGGGTCCTGTAGCTGTAGACACAGAGGTACGTAACCTTCCATCGAATCGACTCCGACGCTGACCACAGATAGGCCAAGGTTGAGAAGTCCTTGGAGGAGTTTAATGGAGCTGACGACAAGAAATGAACCGGCGTCAGGGCTTATGTTGTTCTTGACTATGTAATTTGTGGCAGAGTGACTGCAGCGATCATTTACATCCGACCTTCAACACAATAGTTCTACCTTAAAAGCGGCAATTTTGCGGGACTTTATATAGATGTTGGAAAACTGCGGGCTTGCGTTGCACTTTGAAGACATGTTAGGGGGAAACGGCAGCTGGTCGTCCGCAGGGCTCCATAGACAATTAGTCATTTTACCCAACGAGAAGCCGAATGCGATTGTAACGTGACAATATTTTCAAGAGCCTGCTACTCGCAGGTAGTCACAAAGTAGCATTTCTTTTACATCAAACTTGAATTTGAGGATATCAGGTGTATCAGGGGGCGTAGTGAGTGCATCATTTCAAAGTCACATCGGAGGAAGGCACATAGTCGACGTTAGAGATATCTTACATACTGCGGAAGCCATGAGTCTAGATACTTCTGGTGTGATAATTAGCCAGAGCACATTATACAAGTTACCATGTTTAAGCCGGGCCAACAAATCTACTCTGCCTTCTGTACCTGCTTGCCTCTCATAACCTTCCTCCTCTGTGCCATCATATGCGTAAATAGGATGTACGATCCTGGAAAGTATTAGAAGGGTGCTCTCCAAGAGTGCCTTGTGGCATACATACCAGGAACATAGATAAACAGAATTAATTGCAAAACCCAAGCCCACTCCTGCCTAATTTCCCTCGCTGGCTCTATCGCCTTGTAAACCAACCAACACTCGCTGCTGATACCCAAAGGATACAGCACAAAGAACATGTTGTACCGCAGCCAGCTAATTATCCCCAGATTATAGCCGCTCAAGGTGACAACGAAGAAGGAGTACCGAATGACTTCGGTGATGCTCCACGCGGTCAGCATGCTTGAGTAGGCGGCGGATTTAGCTAGGAAGGGGAATGTGTTGACGATGGCCCAGACGAGGATGGTACGGCTAGCTACTTGCAGGGCTGTGGTGCTGACTGGTGCTCGAATGAGACCTGTGATACAGATCTGTTAGCATGTTATTGTGCAAGGCCGAGAAGGAGAACGCGGACCTGTAGCAGCGTGCACGATTTCCAGGAGAGCGACTGTCTGTGTCCATTTGGCAAATTGACCCACGCCGTTATACACTCGTCCGAATCCTACCAACGGCACTAGAAGCAAGACGCGTCCGAGGATAACGAGCCATGCCAGAGCAGACGCGAAATTGTAGAGGATGAGGTATTGGACCTTGGGCGATGAAGACCGGAGGGGTTTGGGGCCCACGGCTCTCTCGCCCGTAAGGGTGTCTGCCCGCTTCGATCTAGGGGAGGATTTTGGAGCGCCCGCCATTGTTGCTGGTTTGTCGGTGGTGGTTGTGAAGGAAGCTTGGAATCAAGAGACAGCTTGGTGTTGAGCTTCTGCTGACATTTCGTTGAGATCGGCCTTGGTCCCTTGGCAAACAATTTTTGGCGCTGCCGAGACTTCTGACTTCACAACATTTTTTCTCGACACCGAGTTTTGGCGATTTACAAACAATACCAGCCCATATGAATTGCTCTTTAATTTCCTAATTGATGTGTGCTTTTACATTTGTCTTTTCTGTTCATCGTTATATTGTGTTCGTCTAATGCGGAGGACCCGAACCAAGTCCCGGTCCCATGTGAGATTTCACAAAATATATGGTTCTAATTTCCTTGCGAGCAAGTGCTCATTCGATAAGAACTGTTAGCAAGAGAAGGGGCCAACAGACGATGTTTCTCTCCCCTGTTTGGGACTTCCCTCTTTGATTTCGTAGGCATGAAGTAAATAAGGAAGCTGCTATCGTCCAAGGTCTTCAAAACAGCTGAGCATAAGCATGACTAGGGATTACTCGTAGCTGCCCTCTTTACATGGAAAAGAAAGTCGTACTTTCTCACAGTCTCATCGCGAGAAGCCACTTCCAGGTACTGAATACATTGTGGAATTGGCATCGTCCAAAATTTGGATCCTCGAATCGATGGTCTCAAGCATGTATGCTTTTCAGATGTCTGTTCGGGGAATTACAGAGTGAAATTCACCCATGCGGGAAGCCATTACAGAATAAATGCTCCCCCGTACATGACTTCATAATGCGAGGCATTTTTTTGCTATCAAGTGGAAGATGCCATGCAGTACCATCAGATGCCTTTTCGTTTCAGGAGTGTTCATCGCCCCACTCTCCGTTTCATAGAAAAAGTCTCAAATTCAGTCTGTGCAGAAGATCTTTGGCCGGCAGGAGAAAATGCTTTCTTGTTACTCGGGCGTCAATTTTGGAATGTAGTGTTTCCTCCATCCCAGACGTCCACGATCCAGAAGATCACAGATGCCCATTTCAAGTTGACTTGAGCTACGCTTCCCTACCGACACTTCAAATGCAAAAATGCTTTATATTTAACAATAGTGAACGCTGTAGAAGATTCGAATTCTCGATGGATATACCACTCAGAGCCCCAAGGCCCAGCTTACCGACTATTCGGCGTGATTAAAGCATGCAGAGGGAGAAAGCTTGTCAGCATATATCCCCAATCAGAGCGAGACTTTCATCAAATCATCTGCAAAATAAGCTTTACTGGTTTCGGTTATCCCAGTCGGAAGAAGTAAGTGTGCCTTACGTTAGTGACGCAGATTATTCCCGCAAATCCTCCTGTCAGCGTGGTGTGGTCAATCCTTGCATCCTCAGCCTTGCTCTTCCGTCGCACCAGTAAGAAGCCCATCCTGCTACTAAAGATCACCGCCAATCTTATCTCAAATCGCGCGTTCCACCGACAGATAGCCATAAACACAGCTACGGGCGTCTTACCGACCCCCAATCAAGGCTTAATAGCCAGGCTTATTTGACGCATCTCGGTAGGATCTAACGGCACAGCTCTGGTCTAAAATGTCCGGGCAGCCATCGTCGCACCCTCTCACTCTCCATTTGGAATCAATCAATCGCCATTCCGCAGTTGTCTTATGTGAGTACTTATGACTGGCACCCAGCTTGATACATCACCTCAATCTTCCAATCGTCTTCTCAGTACTCGGTGAAGTGCCACCCCCAAGGCTTTCAGCCTTACACCACCAAAATCCCGTCACACCCGACGTCCAACTCTTAACCGCCCATTCACATCGACTTCTATTGTCCATCTCACTTCCATATTGTTCTTTCCATCACAACCGCATAATCAAGCTCCGCAACGATGGTGGAAAACCACACCATACTCCATATAATACAAATCCTCGGCGCTGTCGTCTGCGCGCACCATTTCTGGCCCAAAGGCATCACATACGGCGAGGCAGAGGAATGGGAAAAGAAGCATCATAAGAAAAGCCATGCGAAGGTTTCGGCGAGGACGGCGCGCTCGAAATCTACTAAGAGCGGTTCGAATTCCGGTCACGGACGGGTGAGGAGGAGAGATAGGAAAGAGCGATATTATGATGATATGGATCATCGAGAGTCGAGGGTTTATGATGAAAAGGACAAGAGAGGTTCGAGACTGTATGATAATAGGGAGAGTTATTATGATGATAGGCATTATGATTATGACGAGAGGGAAAGGCCGGTCCATTCGAGGAGGACGAGTGCTAGGTATTAGGTGTATGGAAAGGGCCCTTGGCTCAAAAGGCAGAGCTTCTTTGAGATATCGGATATTCAGAACGGTACAGGCATACAACTCAGGCGGAATGCTTGAAATATCTGCTGTCTCGCTTCGTTTAGGGGTCGGATACGACAAGTACTAGATATGATGGAGCTTCTAGCTACCATTCGCTCGGCATTTACTGCTTATTGATAAATTAATGGTAAACTCGCTTTGGAAACTCTGGCCGAACTCCTACCTCAAAGTACCCGTTTCTTAACTTTCATCATCATGCCACCCCTTGGCTTGGCATCAAAACCCAAGCACTGAAATATGATATCCCCAAAAACCGTATCCCTTTCCGTAAACGCCGCCTTCGGCTTCAAATTCGGACTCAAACCTGCACATTCAAAGTCATAGTACCGTGCCGTCATCAAAAGGAGGACTTTCATCTCTTCCATGGCCATATTGCCACCTAGACAAGCGCGGGAGCCACGACTAAACGTCCGAAAGCAGTTCTTGGCATTTGCGCTGTCGGAACCTAGAAAGCGTTCAGGTTGGAAAGCGTCGGGGTCGGCAAAGTATTTTGAGTCATAGTGAAGCGTGTGAGAGTTGGCGATGATGAGGAGGTTGTTATCGATGGGGTAAGTGTTGTCGTTGTATGGGATGGTTGCACTGCTTTGAGTAAGCATCACTCTGGTCAATGAATCGTTGGTCACAAACCCCTCTTCTGCCACTCTTGCGCCGAAGCCGCCGGGAAATAATCTTGCAGTCTCACGGATTACTGCGGCTGTGTACTTCAGGTCCGCTAGCGTTTGAGGGTTGTCTTGTAATCTGGATATTGTTTCGTCAAAGTCGGCGTTGTAGAAAACGTCGTCATGTTCCTGACGCAGTTTCTGGAGGACTTCAGGAGCCTTGGAAAGAAGCATGAACATATACTGAATGTTGTTAGTACCCAATTTGAAGGTGAGCTGGGATACATACGCAGATTGTAACCTTTGTAGCACCGCTTGCTCCTAGAAGAAGTGCTTTGAGACTGTTTCATGGTCAGAGTTGCGCACTTCCAAGGATCTGGGTACTAACTTGGAAACTAGGACTCTCAGATACTCATCTGGTATATCATTGAGCTCATTCGCCATGTCCTCTCGGAGCATTAAGTCCAAGATACTGAGAGGGTCCCGCCGGGAGGGAGGCACTTTTTCCGCCTTCAACAATTCGAAGCGCTCCTTTATCTTCTTCACAAGAGATGGGTAGAGTTTATCCTCAATGGCCTTTCTCCTGAAGAAGGTTCGAATATGGCGTAAAGGGTTCCAAGAAAATTGTGTTTCTGTTAGCGTAACGATCTCCTGCAAATTATCCCAGTAATCGTTGCTTTGTGTCTGTGCATTCAACGAAAAGTTGAACGTAAGTCGAGCAGCGATATCGAACATGAGTTTGCCCGCGACTTCCTCCATAGAAAAAACAGCTCCATTTTGGGAGAACATGTCGAGTTTTCGACGAAAGAGAAGCATCTCGTCGACCATAACACTTGTCAGATTGCGAATATGCGAGGGAGCAAACGCTGGTACCATGGCATTGTGAAGTTTTTTCCAAGTCGAACCGTTTGCAGCGACGATGGCGTCTCTTCCCACTATAGGAGCAACAAAGTCATTGAGGAATGGGTGCTGAGATTGTGGTAATTTGACGTGGACATAGTCCATCAATTCTGGGGTGGTGACAATGACCATCGAGTCAGCCGCGGGCCAAAGGTCTAGGTAGAACACGCCTTGAAGGTCGTATTTTCGCGCAATGGCTGTGGCGTAGGCTTGCGGATGGAGGTTGGGAGGCATAGTTGCAGCCATCTCACCCATAGCTTTGAGGTGACCCCAGAAAAAGCTGTGGGGAGGTCCGGGCTATGGTGGCATTAGTTATTGTCCTTTTCAGTGGAATTTTGAAACTTGCCAGATTTTTGAACCATTGTCGTTGTTTATACAGGCGATAAAAAAGATGAAGAAGGTATGATGTACCAACGCAGAGCAGTAAGATCAAAGTGAGATTTAAAGTCATGGCTGCGGGCAGAAGCTTCCAAGTCCTCTTGGTGGAGTGAGTGAGTACCGAGAAATCAATTCCAAGGCATCGAGCGAAGCAAACCAAATATTAAGAGGGAAAGACAGAGCGATGTGTGTGTTGAATGAAAAATGAGATTCAAAACCGCTGGAGGAATGGATTACCAAGATGAGTACGTCAAAAATGTATCTCGGTGCGAATTATCCTCGTGTGTTTCATCACCGAATTACTAGCTGATAACTTTCTTGCTTTCAAACATACTTAATTCCTACACTTGACAGTGACGCAGCAATGTGCCATCCATCTCGGCGCAAGTTCCCGCTTTTAGTGCTCTAACCAAGATGCCGGTGGGAATAGTATCGTGACGGCGTGTCGCATTTCTGCGGAAGGATTCAAAAGGATGCAACCAACAAATGCCAATCATCTTGAACCCCAGAATAACGCTTCTGGAAATCAATTCGTACTAAACCCCCACGAGCTTTTAGAACTGTCAGTCATAGGCAGTCATTAACTTTTGACATATGCCGACGATTCGGAGAGTCTGAGTGCCGATCTCAAAGCGAGAATCCTCCCCCCTTTTTGCCCCCGAGGCTAGTCCCAATCCGGCTGCTCTATCGCTGTAGATGTCCTTCAACAGCCAAGGATGATTCCGGAAGCTGACAAGACCAGAGGATGGAAATGGTCTGAGACCTCAAATCCCCCTTGACTGCTGTCTTTTAGTCAATGCCATTGATGAATTGGTGAGACAAAAGCGTAGCAACGCAATCTTGCTTACGTGTTGAGTTTCCATAGTTGATATATGTCTTCGAAGTTTGCCAGGACAAAATTGGATACTTGTGTCTTTACGTGCGGTTATTTCAAATCCTTTAAAATACTCTTGATATATAATTTACACACCTAGATTCTTCCGAAGCCATCATGGCGGAGACGTTCCTTTCATCCGCGTCTAACATTTCTCAAAACACTGCGATTAAAGAACTTAGATTATTAATCGAGAAGGAATCTGTCTTTGCAGTAAGTTCCACTGGAAAATTATCCTCCACTCTCTAACAACCAGCCAGACGATCACATCGAATGCAACACTTTTGAATTTTTCAAAGCTGCTACTCGTATACGTCTTTTCTACGGTCGTCTACCGTCTTCACTTTCATCCCCTTGCTGGTATTGCAGGGCCGAAAATAGCTGCTGCGACCCGTCTCTACGAATTTTGGTATCAAGGACTTCAACACACAAAGTTTCCCTACCAAGTTAAGAAACTTCACAAACAATATGGATCCATCGTTCGCATATCACCATACGAGGTCTCCCTCAACGACTCGAACTTCAACATAGACTTCTTCATGTCCGATGCTAAACTTGACAAAGACCCATGGTATTACTACTTTGGCTTTGAGAATGCAATATTCGTACTTTTTGACAAGGTCAAACATAAGAAGCGGCAGACAAACCTCTCCAATCACTTCCGCGGCCAGTACTGGAATGACATGCAGCCCATGGTAACCACCGAGATAACGTCCCTCATCAGTAAATTCGAACTCTCGGCGATGAATCCAGAGAGTTCGGCACTCAACGTCAGTAAAGCGTACCGCAAGCTAGGGAACGAGCTTTTGCGAAACTTTCTCCTCGGTAACGACTACAATGGACCCAACTCCTCCAGTCGGGATTTCTCCAAGGAAGCAGACACATCTTACCAACCTCTATTCAGGGCTGCCGCCTGGACGAGGCATTTCCATTGGATGTTCTACTTCCAATTCATAACGCCGAACTGGTTGTTTGAGCTGCTCATGCCGATGGGGGTGTACAAGCGCGAGATCGAGCAGATGATCCCAAATATCATCAAGGACTATGATGATCTTGGCAAGTCTGCGCACAACAAAGCCTTCTTCTATCAAATGATCGATCATGATCCCGAATACCGCGAGAAAGCTGCAAAGCCCGCCATTGAAGAGTTCATGGAAATGATGTGGGGAGGACGAGAATCTATAGGACACGCTCTGACGAGCTGCACATATCAAATTCTGACCAGGCCCGAATGTCAAGAGAGACTGCACCAAGAACTCAAAAACGCCCCATTCGATCTGCGTACCGCACCGTATGCAAAACTCAAGACGTTGCCCTATCTCTGGGCGGTCTGTAAAGAAGGCATCCGCATGCAATTCGGCTGCCGTTTCCGCATTCCCCGTATCTGCAGAGAACCAGTACAATACAAAGATTATACTCTCCCCGCTGGAACGGCGATAAGTATGAGTCCCAGTTTCTTCCACGACGACGAAGAGATTTTCCTGGATCCTCATACGTTTAAGCCTGAGCGATGGCTGGATAGCGAGAATGTGGAGACATTGGAGAAATTTTGGAATCCGTTTGGGAATGGGAGTCGGAGTTGTGGGGGCAGGCCGATGGCTTATGAGGCTGTTTTTAGGGGGATGGCAAATATTTTTGAGAGGTATAGGCTTGAGGTTGATGGGGATAGGATGAAGGATTTGTATGATGAGGGGTTGCTTGAGGTTTTCCCGCAAGCTAATTCGGTTGGGTTGAGAGTTAAGGTGGGATATTGGGATTAGACCGGGTAGACTCATCTGGTATGAGAGCCTGGAGAACTTGAATTGATGAAATGAAATCGATACAGTTCTTTTCAGCTTCAAAGTCTTGGAAAAAGCCATTGGGTTTGAGCAATGACTTCTCAATCTTTATTAAGACACTTGAACACCTCTGCACGAAATATGCTGCCAAACCGGGTCTCGCAACACAACAGCTGAAAGACATCCGCCAAATCAGCGACATTGATGATAAGCATAACAATTTATACATTCAGTAAGCCGACAACGACACTGGTCGAAACGCTCCACCCAAACCGATAGAAGAAGTTTACGTTGACACAGTTTCGAAACGTCTCTACAGCCTCTATTGCCTTGAGAAGACACTTCTCCCTGCCCACCTCCCCGTTCCAATCCCTCGTTACCAAACCCTCACACAAACAACGGAATCCTTCCCACCCCCGGCAATTACATTATCATAACCCAAAGACCCATGGAGGGCGAGTTTGAGGTTTGAGGTTGGCAGCCTGAGGTGACTCCACCACGTGGGAAGAACGAAACGACCCGTTTTCTGGAAGCGCAGATTACAGGGAGTAGGCTCGCCTATTTTTTACCCCTTTCATTTCATGTCTTTAAACTTTTCGGAGAGATTATGAGGGAGATGAAAAGTGTAAGTGTTGATGCGTGAGAAAGATGGCAAGCAGAGATACAGAGAACGGGGGAAGAGGAAGATATAAATTTGAACATTTTGCAATGATAAGAAAGGAATGGAGCAATTGAGCTTCTCATTGAAGACTATTTGGTATCTAACATAATTTTGCTCACAGCTTTCCTGTCCAAAACCGGTAACGCCATGTCATGCGTGCCTGCCCCGCTCAGCAATGCCCACTCATCCCGATGCTGCTGCTCATATTCAAATATACATAGTAAAAAACATTATCTTGTTCGTATAACACAAATGATTACCATTCTTTCCACCCCTGGACCATTCATTGTCACCGTCCAAATAGCACTCCCATCCAGGCTATTGCCACTAAGACGCTGATTGCATTTCCCCCTATCCGACTTGCACTGCTTGCTATGTCGAAAGGACTGCCGCCGCCCGTATCGGTTTGAGGCTTTGCATTTTGCGAGGCCGCTGCCGGGTTCTGAGCACTTGTCGCTATTGAGCCCCTTCCCGGTGTACTGCTGGTGTCGCTCAAGATAGACGTTGTTTCTGGCCCGCTCTGAGTCACGCTTGTAGAAGTCGATTCCGCAGATGTCACGGACGACGGGGCCACTGATGAGACCACCTCGGAAGTTGACTCCGCCGAAGTGCTGGCAACTGTCGTAGCCGTTGTTGTTGACCTTGCTGATGTCGAACGAGATGTAGGGATGGTGACTTGAGTCTGTGGTTGTGCGGTCGCTATTGTAGATGCTCGTGTTCCTTCACCGCCCGTAACGCCCGGACTCGCAGTTGGTATTGTTACCACCGAGGCTGCTGTAGAGCTCGCGACGGCTTGTGTAGTCGATGTTCTTGTTACCGTCGAGGTCGCCTTGTCCACCCGAGTACACAGCGCTTGTATTATTCCCCCGTTCATCACAATCCCCAATAGCGCAATTGGATTCACAAACACGTTCCTACAATTGCTCTGAACATTGGTAGCTACCTGGCCGAGCCCCGCCTGACAAGCTAACGAGCATGAGTTTTGAAAGTCCGATACCGTGCAAGAAGGTATTTGGCCATCGTATGCCGCCGCGCAAGTATTCGGTAATAATGTTGCGGTTATTTGCTGGAAGTTTCCGAGTGAGAGCGCATCCACCAGGGGCACCGCAGGTAGAACAGCAAGATATCTCCGCCGCATCTTTGAAGGTGTTGTCTGCTAGATTCGCAAGCTGATCTCGAAGAAGGAAGTTCTACGAATCCCTTAGCGAATCTGGGGAGCGTCCTGGATAGATAGTCGACTTCTGTAGGTACGATAAAAGCTCGAATAATTGCAAGGTGTACCCAAGGTAATCGGGTAAACGATCGATCTTGTGGAGTGAGTGTGTATGCTTATAGTTTTAAAACGTCGCACGTTTGAGGCTCGCCGTTAATAACTTTTGATCGCCTGTCTCCCACGAGTGCCAATGCGTATGCGACAGGATGTGTCGGACGATATCGACCGAGCGCGGAATCAGAAGTACCCAAGTACCTGTACTTTGCCTTCTTGTGCCCAACCCGTTCCTGTCAGGCTTTGGAAATGACGTAGAGGAGGTTTGAATATTTCCAATGCGAAGACAGTTTTCGGATGATTATTGTGTGCAACAATATGCAATAAGCTCGAATGTGCTCTAGAAGTTGGGCGTGGGGTGTATATCTCGAGGGTGGTGTATGAACAGGATAATGCACTGAACAGATGAAGGAAAGGAAAAGAGAGTTCCGGACTCTGAATAGAAAGCAAGAAAAGGAAGTCGCGACAAAAAAGTTCAAGAGAGAAGGTTGAAGCTTCTTCGACAGCTTACTAGAAACAGAAACAGAAGGGGCGCAAAGGAGTGGATGAATGGTCATACCTGCCCATCTTCACCAAGGCGAGAATGTTTCCACGAGGACAGCCCAGACTCTCCTAGAGAGCGCTTTCTGGCAGCCCCTCGGTCTTGTTGGACCATGTTGATTTGATGAAGTGACTGAGCACACCTTCATTGGGAGAGAAGGGGGGGGATACTGTCAATGAAGGAGACAGATAGCCAATCACTTGTGTTGGTTGGACGTTGAAATAGTTCATGAAGAGTCGTTTGAAACGTGCCGCTCGCGACGTGGTTTCATCCCGTAGGGGCAGCGGTTTGGGCAAGGGGTGTGATTGGGCCCCTGATAGATGCACAAGGCGTTTAATAAAAGGACCCCCTCCTTTGGTGGCATACGTGAAATATATTCTGGCATTATCAAAGAAAGGACTGAGTTTAGGAAGCTCCTATGTTGAGGTTCTACTTCATCCTTCATCCGTAACTGCTCTCACATTTTGTACAATCTCTGACTGGACGCTTGCTCGAACATGTCCAGAACTGACACCATACGGATCTCTCCTGCAGATTTCGCTTCTGCATACCGATGCATAAACCGCAATGAAAGGTTCATCTCCACATCTGTCTTCCAATATGCTTCGGCATGATGGTTTCAACTTTCTTTAGCCTCACCGACAGAAGTAGATGGCGAGTTTCGACAGCGGCTGAGGGACTTGGCTTGACTTCCGAGATGCTGCCGTATGAACTCTGGTCTGGACCGGGTCAGCCAAGCTGGAGCTGGATCTGGAGATTCAGGGTTGTTCGAGGGAGGGGTATCTGGGGGAAATCATATTTCGCGCATCAACCGACACACTCAAAACGAGAGCTTGAAGAATAACTCGTAGCCTTGTTCGGCCTTCTTCTTCGACTTGTGCTCAAGTTTGCCACAGAAGGGCGCCTAAGTCGCCCATGCTTGAATGATTTATCGTTGAATCTTCTAAATTGAATGAATCATAGTCAGATTAGAATATTGTCTCTGTACCAGTGGCACATTAAGTTATTAAAAATACAAACCAATTCTCTTTGGAGTCTTTGTAACCTTTGTAACCTAAAGCTTGGAGTTGGATTACCCCACTTCCGATTGGCCGCCCGCAAAAGGCTGACCCAGCCTCGTCGAATCGTACTTCAATCAATCAATTCCCGACAATTTACACCTTCACCACCACGCCCTTCATTACAACTCCTCACCATTGCTTCCCTGGCCCGACATCTAGCTACACACCCAATTGCTTCATCGCAAGATTCGCAAATCTCGAAGCCCCGTCAGCAAGAATCCACAAACTACATCATCACCACACTCGCAACATGACAGCAGAACCCACAACCCCAATCCGTGTGCCAAAGGCCGCAACGACATATTCGCCATCGACGCAAGATCCGGAGTTGAGACATCAGATAAACGCTACATTATTAAAAGACGGACATATCACAAAGTACCTTTCCACCTCTCTTTCCTCATCCCTAGCACACCACCCCCTCATTCCATTTCCCATAATAAAACAAAAGCTTACCCACTTCCTCTCATCAGAATCCAAGAAACCCTCCTCCACACCCTCCACACCTCCCCCACAAACTGGCCCACCCTAATCCAAACACACGCGCTCTCCCTGCTGCGCTCGGGCGAAATAACTACCTTCCCACAACTCATGAGCCGCGTACTCGAAGACGTAAAGAAGGATGCCAAGAGCGAGAATGGATCGCAGCTGGGGATGCCGAAGGGGGTAGTGGAAGAAGGGTTGAGGATTACGAGGGAGTGTTTGGATGGGGTTGTGGAAGTTGGGGAATAGTGTTCTCGAATGAAGAAGGTGGAGGGGCAGTGGACGGGGAGGGATGATTGGATGTTTGTTTGGAGGGAGGCGAAAGAGGGGAGTGGTCAGAGGGAGGCTTGGGTTTGGAAACTGATCGGGGAGAAGAGGGGTCTTGGGAGGGGGCAGGGGGTATTGTGTTTGGGTGGGTTGTTGTGAAGGCTGTGAATGGAGGCCTTCTACGAAATCGTTTATATGGAAGTTTCTTTAATGGCATGCAAGAGAAACATGCCAAAAGGACAGTGTTGCATAGGTTTTCCTGTTTAGGGATACGTGAAGTATGCTAAGAGACGAGCATTGTATGAGGACTGGATTCATTACGTAGAGCAAGGGCATACATACAAGAAGCCAGCAGCATTGGATGGCGTTCAGAGTTGCCACACAATACATTCCATTAATTATTTCACAAGCAAGAAGTCAGGGTTCAAGATAAAATTTTATTGGACAATCTATGTTGAGGCACACCAGAGATCAAATGGATTCTTTGAGGATAAATTCCCCATCTCGCTGCAAAATATTGTGAGCGAGCGGGCAAAATGAAGATCTGAACCACCATTTAGGCCCCTTCCGACTCCAAACCAAGTTCCAGGTGACAGTCGATTCCCATCCAGGATCTAAGATTCTGTGTGCATGCAAGGGTGATAAAAAAGGAAAATAGAATACAGATTTAGTCGTAGAGGCTATCATCGTTTCCAGCCTCCCCGAATCCACCGGCTCCACCAGCGGCCTCACCAGCTGCCTCGCCTGCCTCTGGGAACTTGAAGAAGGCGCCTGGTCCGGAGCTCTTCATACTCTGAGCAAAGGCCTCATATCGGCGAATCTCGACGTCAGACACTGATCGTCGGGCAGAAGCCATGGCCTCCTCGAAGTGGGCCTTGGTGAGTTGAGGAACTGGGTCCTCTGCATCGTCATCCTCCATGTCGACATCCTCCCCGGCCGCCTCACGTGCCTTGCGTCGCTCAATGTCAGTGGAGATAGCCTCCTTGATGGCGAGCTTGACGGCACGTTGAGTGATGAAGCCCAAATCGGCACCGGAGAATCCGTGGGTACGGGAAGCGATGAAGTTAAGGTCGACGTCGTCCGCAACTGGAGTCTTTCGGAGTTGTGCCTTAAGAATGCCAGCACGAGACGACTCGTTGGGGAGAGGAACGTAGACGAGGGTATCAAGACGACCAGGTCTGCAAAGAGCATTGTCGAGTTGCTCGGGTCTGTTGGTAGCACCAATGACGAAGACATTCTTCTTGGAGGTCATGCCATCCATTTCTATGATGTGTTAGTATTGTTCTTCGATTCTTGAGTGTCTTTGGGGTAAATCTCACCAGTCAAAAGTTGGTTGACAACACGGTCTGAAGCTCCACCAGCATCTCCAACAGAACCGCCACGGGACTTGGCAATGGAATCTAATTCATCCAAGAACACAACACAAGGAGCAGCAGCTCTTGCCTTGTCAAAGATATCTCTAATGTTGCTCTCAGACTCACCAAACCACATACTCAACAACTCAGGACCCTTTACGGAAATAAAATTTGCCGAACATTCATTGGCAACGGCCTTAGCAAGTAAAGTCTTACCAGTACCGGGTGGGCCATAGAAGAGAACACCGCGAGATGGGGAGAGACCGAACTTGAGGAACTTCTCGGGATGGTCGACGGGGTATTGGACGCTCTCGATGAGCTCGCGCTTGACTTCTTCGAGTCCTCCGATATCGTCCCAGCGAACGTTGGGTACCTCGACAACTGCAACCTCGCGGAGAGCAGATGGGTTGGAAACACCAAGGGCGAAGCGGAAGTTCTCCATAGTAACTCCCAAAGAATCCAAGACCTCGGCATCGATGGTATCCTCGTCAAGATCAATGAGATCCATCTTCTCCCGGATTTGTTGCATGGCGGCCTCGGAGCAGAGAGATGCAATATCAGAACCGACATAGCCGTGGGTCTCCGAGGCAATTTGCTCAAGGTCGACATCCTCACCCAACTTCATGTTCTTGGTGTGGATTTGAAGAATCTCCAAACGTCCAGTTGGGTCGGGAATACCGATATCAACCTCACGATCGAAACGACCGAAACGACGAAGGGCGGGATCGATGGAGTTAGGTCTGTTTGTGGCGGCCATGACAACGACGTTAGATCTAGCCTTCATGCCGTCCATGAGGGTGAGCAGTTGAGAAACAACACGGCGCTCGACTTCTCCGTTGGTCTTATCACGTTTAGGGGCGATGGAATCGATCTCATCGATAAAGATGATTGCTGGGGAGTTCTTCTCGGCCTCTTCGAATGCCTTTCGGAGATTCGATTCGGATTCACCAGCCATCTTGGACATGATCTCGGGACCGTTGATCAAAAAGAAAAATGCACCAGTTTCGTTTGCCACAGCTCGAGCCATGAGTGTCTTACCGGTACCTGGAGGACCGAACATAAGAACTCCACGAGGGGGCTTAATACCAATGGACTTGAAAAGCTGAGGATGTCTTAAAGGCAGCTCAACCATCTCTCTAATCTGTGCCATTTGCTTTCGGCATCCTCCAATATCATCGTATCCGACTTCATTGAGGTTGCCCTCCTCGTCTTCACGCTGGATGGGCTCTCCTTCGCAGTGAATAACAGTATCCTGGGCAACGATGCCGTACTCCGGGGGGTCGACTTCCACAACCTTGAATTCAACTTGTCTCATACCACCACGGACTGTGAAAAGGTCGCCTTGTCGGACAGGTCGGTATGCTTCGCGGAAATATGGGGCGAGGAATACATCGAAGAGGGAGCCAGTAAGACCTTCGACGGTATCGGCGATAGGAAGGACGGCAATGCGCTTAGCCTGTATATTGCGTTAGCAGCTGGTTTAAAGTGTTCTATAATGAGGGACGTACATATTTGATATCCGGACAGGCGTGAACAGTGACAATATCGCCGTGCTTGACCCGGAGGTTATGTCTAACCACACGGTTCATTCGCGCGCTCCCATCATCAAGCTCATCATCAGCAAGGACAATCAGAACAGTGTCCTTGCGCTTCTTTCCCTTAACCAGGACTGTGTCTCCACGGAAAAGCTGTAATGTCTCCATAGTGTTGTTTGAGAGGGCGATAACTGAGTTGTCATCATTGACGGCATCCGTGACCCTGTTGCCACCTTGTCAGTATGCGGCTCCGAGCCTGGAAATTGAATATACGCACATCAAACTGTTGGGCTTCTTCTTCTTCTTTAGGATGGCAGTCGCCGTGTCGTCGGCCTTGATGAAATGTTAGAACTGAAACTACGAGGATCGGGGGCAAGCAGTGGCGCTTGGAACTTACTGCCTTGTGCTCAGCACCAGAAGCATCGCTGCGAAAGCTGTCAGTTACTCTGCTCGTGTAGAGCTTTGCAGGAGTTGAGAATATAGCTTACTTGAGGTTGACCTTCTTCTTGTGCTCGACATGGTCCGGCTCAGCAGACATCTTGAATATTAGACTCTGGGATGAACGGAGCTAAGGTCGATGCTGTTGGGGCGTTTGCTTGGCTGCGGTGGTTGCCAGAGGATGCCGGGTGAGTTGCGGGAAGATCTCTGCGACAGATCGTGGAGATAATTTCGGGTTCGGGTGGAAGAAATTATTGAAGAGGAGGATGTTCTTGGATGGAGATTTGAAGTTTGGGGGATGATATCAAGTAGGTTCAGTCAGGAACGACACGGAGAGCTTCTAAGCGACCAGGTTAGCGCAAGAGAACCTTATCGAATCCGCACAGGCCTAGGCAGCGAGTGCGACGTAACTCCGTTGCTATGATTGTCAGCCTTGCTAGAAACATCCGCAATTCAATGTGCCACGGTATCAGTAGAATTGCACGTGAATTATGAGCATGCAGCAAGATGGCAAAATGAAGCAATTTATTTCTATTCTTATTGCCTCTCGATTTTTGGCACATTTTGGCCATGACTAAGAACTGCAGCGCCGCTTCCCCAACAGCGAGTCATGCTGAAGCCTTGTGTGTGTACTTAGGTCATCAATCAAGATCAAGATTTGAATGAATGTATTTGCACCTCCAGAAAGCACAACCAGCCCAGAATTGTCCCAGTCCAGATCCCAGTCCCAAGAGAAAAGAAACTGCAGCTTCACGCTACACTTGGGGTATATAAATTTTCGTCTCCAAAGAAATAGAAACAGTCCCAACGGAAATGACAAGCGTCATCCCCAGGAAACGTCTTATCGTACAGAGCTATTCTAGCCCTTGCCCTGCTATTGAGAAGCCGAGTCGAAATTCGATTCCCACGAAGGGACGGGCTGTATCGACGTAATCTAGGCCAACGCAAATGACCCGCATGGTATGAGGACTCCACATGCGTTTGAAGAAGGAACGTATTGGTACTTGAAGCTCTTTATGCCTTTGGAGCTTTTGGCCAAGTGTTGAGCTTTTGTCTCCATCCAATGAACCCATTATTGGCATTGTCGGCAACTGGCAAGCAGTCTAACATGCCGCGGACGTTAGGTGCTTGCTGAATGTGCATCTCCATCATTTCTCTTGTCATGACTGCCATGCCCATGGAGAGGGCGCCCACGGCAATACGTTCGTGGCGGTGATTGACCGGCGCCCAGGATTGAAGCAACGACGGCAGATTTGGGATCGAACGGATCGAGGAGAACATGTGTTTATGCGATGAGCTATCGACTGTTCTGAGTGAAATGTTAGAACGGATCTTGGAGCAACAGTAGCTTGGGAGCCATACCCTGAGGTGGAAGTAGAGGTGTGAGAGCCAACTCTGGCAAGGTCTGACAGGTTGGGGCTCATGCTGATGTTGAATCGGGATGTAAAGAGGAGCTTCGAGGTTGTATTGCGCTGAGAGAGGATCTGGAGCTTTAAGTAAAGCTTGAGAGGTGTGAAGTAGCGAACGTGTGTCTCTGCTCGACGAGGCTGAGGATGAGAGACGTGCGAAGCTGGAGATCGGCGCTTGTGACTGCCTGCTGTGAGATCGACAATGAGTTCGATAACAAAAAGGGAGAGGGGTCAGAAAGTCTTGATGCTTTTAAGCATTCGTTACTTGGGACCCTGGCTTAGATCTCGCAGTCCATATGATGTAGGGTGGTACTTCAAACCTGGCGTATTGACAGGCTTAGAGAGTCGCTGGGCTTGCACAGCCGCGAACTCTCCTGGCCATTGCTACATCACATCGCGATGCGCGAATGGCAGAAGTCTGTGGCTTGTAACTTGTGATTGAAGTTTTCTTCCTTGTAGTGAGACTGCTATTCTTACCAGGTGGCTGCAATCATGTTGCGTTGCATGAATCTTTATCTGGTTCAATGGATTTTCGGTGGTAGAGAGCGAGCACGACAGCGAGAAAGCTTTGGCGTGGGCCAGTTGTTGCCAAGAGAACTTGCGGAAATTGGCCGGAGGGAGCAGCTGTCAGCTGTGGCTGGTGATACAATACCAACACCTCAAGCCACTCAAGAGCTCAACGAATGGTAACTGAGCAAGTCAGCCAAGCGGCAGCTGAGAGAGCGTGCCATTTGGATGCGTCACAGCAAGTCGCTATTGATTCATTCCAAAGCTTGTGTGCCTTGACTGCTCTCGAAAGCGGCGGAACGACGGTGTTGAATGCATCAAAGTTGCTTCACAGTTCATGCATCGCCTCAACATCTACTCACCGGATCAATGGAGCAGACAATTGATAGGCATGAGTATAGCTGATAGCTAAAGTGCTTGAAAGCCATAAGAGAATCCAGAGCAGTGGACTGTCGGAACCAGCTTCCTCAGCGCAGCGACTCATTGTCACAGACCGTGTAGGCATTTATCAGAATATTCAAGTGAATACAGGGATTGAGGCACTTCTAGTCACGACTATTTGATCACTCTGGTCTGTTTCGACGAGAAATATACCTCTCCGCACTTGGCCCTTGGGTAATTAAGCACTCAGACGAGTTTTCTGTTACAGTTTTTGAATTGCTTCTCGTCTGTCAAAAGTATTGGGCCTTTTCTTGTCCGCTGACGATTACTGTTGTCCCCTCTCAACCTTCACTGGTCTCTTTGTTGCATGCTGGCGGTCGTATCAATGCGATAGACTAGCTGCCCATAGAAGCTCTTTTCCTACCTCGATCTGGATTATCTGTACTCCCAATACTCATTCTCCATACCTCTGCCTCTATAGTATGCATATTATCTAAACGTTCATGTCGGCTACAGTTCAGAACACTCCATGGTTTCATTTTAGGCCCATATTTTATGCGGGGCAATGCCCCTGTATGGCTACCCTACTCACAAACCCTTGCGGTCTGCTCTGGATCTCACGTGGCATTTTGCTGACAATACCTACCTCATGACAAGGCAGATTTCGGCTGCTCTGTATCATCCATCTTTGTGCTTTGCTTGAATTTACTGCGTAATGGGTATCTTCTGTTGCGTTTGCCGCAATCTGGATCCCGACTGTACCCTGCCTCTCAGGCACGATGACCAACTAGCCGCCACGGGGTTTTCAATCAATAGTCGACTCGTCTATGAATTCGAAAACTCCGGTGCTGTTGGGTGTGGTTTCTGCTACTTCATCTATGAAGCTCTAATATTTTTCAACGCAAGATTCGGTGTCTCCTCCGTAAAAGTTGCCCTGCGAATATTTGCAGACGGAGCTGTGGACGTGTCTAACCTTCACTACACCATCCAGCTGTACACGCCATTGGGTAAGACAGAAGCGAAATATAAGAAGGCTAAGATCAGTTGGCACTAGCTAACTCACACATACTCAGGATTCCCAGCGGCGTGGGATCGTATACAAATAACCCCTGAATTAAGTACCACGCCATTCTCAGAGGAGGCACTTGGGTTCATACGAGCTTGTCTTCAAAGATGTTCGACACAGCATGAGGATTGCAGATCGATATCGTCTTTCATGCCCACGCGGTTGCTTGATATAGAGGAAGCGACTCGAGGGTCTATCAAGCTGATAGAACAGCCCGTCTGTGATACAGGCCGCTATATTGCATTGAGTTACTGCTGGGGAAAGGAGGGAAATCTTAAAATGACTCAAGGCAGCATGCAGTCCATGAAAGCCGGAATCCTAGTCTCTAATCTTCCAGAAACTATTCGGGATGCAGTCCGAGTGGCCACAGCCCTCGAATGCCGGCACGTATGGGTAGACGCTCTATGTATCATTCAGGATAGTAAGGAGGATTGGGAAATCGAATCTTCAAGAATGGCCTCTGTATATAGCAATGCCTGGCTTACTCTCGCAGCTTCATCAGCAGCCTCAGCAACCGCCGGGTTCCTCAAAAGCTTCAAGCCAACTCGAACTCAAGATACTTTCAATTTTGAATGGACCAACGACCGAGGCTGCGCAACTATCCTCAAGGCAAGACACATCCCAGTGCATTACTGGCAAGACACTGGGTATCCGTTGGATCAACGAGCGTGGACTTTCCAAGAGCTCGTTCTTTCAACACGAACGGCATTGTTCACCCCGGACGAAATACGGTGGACTTGCAGATCCCAGAAAACCTGTGAATGCCAATGTTGGGCTAACCACGAGCCACTTCAAATTTCAGCTCACAGCATAAAGTCCCCAGCAGAGGCATACTCAATCTGGAAATCGATAGTACGGAGATATACTGGTAGATCCCTGACTTTCGTCAGCGATATTTTGCCAGCTATTGCAGGATTCGCAGAAGTCATTCAGTCAATCACGCATTCTGAATATGTAGCTGGATTGTGGAAGGGTAGTCTTATATCAAATCTTACTTGGTATGTTGGGTCAGGGGTGGGTGCAATGGACAGAAGCACGCATTTAGAGTATATTGCACCAACATTCTCCTGGGCTTCTGTCGGGTATGGAGTATCCTTCATGCACAGCAGCGATGAGACGGAAATGGATTTGATTGAAGAATGTCAAGTGGTCCATGTAAATGCCTCGCCACTTGGGCGAAACCCGCTTGGCCAAGTATCAGACGGCTGCATTCAACTCCGCGGTTTTTTAATCTCCACGGTTTTGACCTGTGGGATGAACAGTAGCGCCCTAGCTATCCCCAGAGTCCAAATACCGCATCATCTCAACGTCAAACACGAACATTTCTACCTCGATGTTGCACTGGGAAAACACACATTTCTCAATCATAAGGGCGAGTCGGAAACATCTGTATGTCGCCTACGTCGCGGTTCAGATCCATTACCGGCCCCGTTCGAGATCCCAGTTTCGGTCCTTTACCTGGGGCATACTAAGTTCAAAGATGAAGACGAAGTTCGACAGCTTCTTCTTGTGCTGGGGAAGTCGCCTAATAATCCTGATGCTTACGAAAGGCTGGGATTGCTAGACTTACCATATATGAAATGGGAAGACCGTTGGATACAGTTTACTCAATCTGCACTTACTACGGTATTGATATTGTGAAATATATTCTCATTCAGTGATACGTCCTCCGTATTGTTTAGGGAGTAGCCTAGTATCAAGACAAAAATTAATTGTAGCACAAGGATAATCTGAGAGGTTATTGACAAAAGAACCTTGCTACTACTGGTGTATCTTCACTACCAACCTCACCAGCTGAATACATCCCAGTCCCCTACATCCCATGAGCAAAAGTTGGGTTCCTGGGAAACAGAGCTACGGAACTGCCCACCATCAAAGAAAAAAGCAAGGGGGAAAGCAAACACCTATCTGCACGAACCCTCATTCCCTTCCGGCGTCGCACAAGAAAAAGTCCACCCGCATGCACTCGCCCAGCTACCCACCAACCACAACCTCTCTTCCTGCTCCACACACCCTCATTGATATGCAGCATTCCTTGTGACAAGGGTCACAAATGCAGACCCTTTGTTGCGATTTGCAACAGAGACCGTAATAGGCAATGGCCTTGGAGATGAGTGGTTGGGAGATGAGTTGTCATGTGAGTAAGTCGAAAGACAGGAGAAGTGCTGATAGCACTAAGATAGCCTTACCTACCCCACGACTAACACCATCTTATTCTCCACTGATCTCGTGCCCTCGATCTTTCACCCGAAACCGGATAACCTGTCAAGGCAGTATCGCCGGTGGATACCGAAAAGAGCCAAGTAAATTTAAAATAAAAAGAATCATCGTATGAAAGCTTTATTGCTGCTTCTTCATTTCTGCTTGAAAAGGACTATTTACATACACTGAACCCAATCTATCCGTGAAAATTCATTAGTAAAGGAAAAAGAGGTGTTACATAGGGCATCTCCATCGTCTTTTGCGCCATCCCCCGTCCATTCTATCCCAATCCCCTTATTATCCAATTTATTCCCGAGACACATCACGGCCAAAAGCTTTGGATTTCAGCCAGTCGAGGACGACAAGAACACGGTTACGGGCTGGGAGTTTTTGTTAGTAGGATTCGAAATAGGAAGATAAGGAAACCTACTGCTGAAGCACATGCTCAAGTACGCTGATCTCCAAAACAAGTATGTCAATCCACCACCAGTAGCAAAGTTACCATTTAACCAACTGACATCAGCAACAGCTCTCTCACTACCAATGTATGCTAGGGAGCCTTGGTGAGTGTAGTGGAATGGCTTGATATCCTTAATTCTTCTCAATTGCTTTTCGTGGCTCTCGATTTCCTTGGCGATTTCTCCGGCATTGCCTGGCTTCAAGTTGAGGGTAGAGCTCAAGTCATGAATTTGTGATTCGACGGCTTCGCTCTTGGCCATGGTGTTGAACAATCGAGCAAGGAAAGCACCTTCTTGCGAAGCTACTTGAGCAGTTGGTGCATATCCAGCGACAGCACAGTCACCAGTTGCCCAGATGTCCTTGGTTCCTTGAACGACTAAGTATTCGTTGACGGCGAGACCTCTCCTTGAATCCTTCTGCGCTGGGATCTGGGACATGAGGTCCTTGACAACGGGACGGACTGCATTTCCGGTAGCCCAGACTAACAGACCGTATGGCAAAACTTCTGTGGTCTTCTTTCCATCGGGGCCTGTAGCCTCTGCCTCAACAGTCTTATCGGTCACCTTCTTCACGGCAGTCTTGGTCTTGATTGTGATCTTTTCCTCCTTGAAGGTCGATTCGGTATAGTCGATTAGTTGCTTGGAAAACATAGGTAAGACGTTTGGCAGAGCTTCGATGAGAGTCACCTTGAATTTATCGGAGATTTCGGGAACCCACTTCTTGATGTCCTGGTCGAAGAAATCCTGGAGCTCACCGGCAAATTCGACACCCGTTGGGCCACCACCGACGACGACCATGTGCAGCAGACGCTCAACCTCTTCGGGGCTTTGGTCTTTGAAGGTAGCGGTCTCTACACAGTCCATAATCTTCTTTCGAATTTGTTGGGCGTCACCAATCTCCTTCAAGAAGCACGAGTGCTCCTTGACACCTGGAATGCCAAAGGTAGCGTTCTCAGCACCTACGCTAACAACAAGCATATCATAAGAAACTTCCGTCTTGTTGGTAGCACCCTTGACATCAGAGTTATCATCTATCATAATGACCTTTCTCTCCGGGTCGATCTTGGTTGCTTCTGCTTCATAGTACTTGACAGCAGCCTGCTTATGTCTGGTTATACTTCGGATAGGCTCCATAATGGATCTGTGCTCGACGGTACCAGTTGTACATGACGGCAGGAGAGGTGTGAAGAGGAAGTAGTTTCGAGGAGATATAACAATGACATTGTAGTTTTCGGTGTCGAGTTTTTTGAGGAGAGAGACTGCACCCCACCCAGTACCTGCAAAAATGGATCAGCAAAATCCACCATCTGTCCAATTGGCATATTTACCTAGAATAACGAGATTTTTCTTAGATGGGTCTGGCTCAAACTGCACCTCCGGATGGCGAAGTTCCCAGACACCATAAGCCAGATAAGCGGTTCCTCCAATGGCAGAGAGATATGTAAGGCGCCAGAGGTATGTAAAGTAACGGAATCGTCGCGGCTTCTTCGCAGGCGCAGTGTCGGCGTATGTGCGGCGGAAGGCCTGCTGGAGTTGACTCTTGTTGCCAGCGACTCTAGAGCTTGGACGGGCACGTGTAAGGAACGAACGGGATGACGTTGTAAAAGATCGGCGAGAGGCATTCGCAATGCTCATATTGAAGCCAATTGATGAAGCTGGGAGCCGCATCATTGCTCTGGTCGTTGCCGCCATGCTCCAGAGGTGGAGAGTAGGAGGAGAGAGGGTGAAGAGAAGTTGTCGAGGATTTCGAAATTTCGAAATTTCTGCTGAGGGAGCTTATGAGCTTATTTTGCATGGGAAAGCTTGGGCGCTATCGGCGTCTTAGATAAGGGCGTTTTCGCGACTAAAACCCAGTCCGTCAACCTGCTCCGTCAACCTGCAAAAATAAGAATAAGCAAATTGCGCGTGGGAGAATTTATGTACATTGCCCAACTACATTTGCTACATTGTATATTTGCTGTGCTGCTTAATATTTCTTTGTCATGGAAGTACCTCATGCCTCAAACTCTACTCGAAGAATTTTTCTTCACGAGCCTTCTGGTCCTTTCTTTCGGTCGCTATCGAATCTTTCTTCCATGGTCAAGCGTTACTGGTGACATGCCATGCTCAGAACCCCTCCCCCCCTCCCCCGGCTCAGTGGAAAGTCTTCCTTCCCCCACGTCCGCTTCAATGTCAAGCTCTTCAGATTTTTGGCAGGAGGAGCCTACACTCGTCATTGGCCGGTATTGTTGCTTCGCGTGTTGCTGTCTCTTCTCTGAGTCTTAGCTCACAAGCTTGCGCTCAGGTCCGACCCTTCGCCCGCGTTGGTCCGGCGGGTCTAAGGATTGACAGCAGTGGAAGGAATTGTTAGCTGCACACATGTTACGCATCTAATCAGAGAGTCTAGTTGAGCTAGGTTGAGAATTCTTTGTTGATTTCCCTCGCGAATGCTTTAGCATTGGGGTTGCTCTAGGTATTGCCTTGAAAAGGAATATCTTTGGAAGCCGGCGGTGGCCTTATTCCGCCTCCCCAAAAACTATCATCTGCGGCTCCCTTACCATACAGAAAAGCTTGCAAATTTCCCCATCGTCATCGCAGTCCATTTGCTTAACAAAGTGGAAGCCCATCGCTTCATATATCTTCATGTTTGGGACATCGCGGCTCGATTCGAGGTAACATCTCTTCCTCTCTTGATCAGCGAGCTTTGTCACTTCTCGAGCGAGTGAACCTCCAATTCCTTTGCCCTGGTGGCCGGGCAAAACCACCATAATGTTCAAGAAATAATATCCGCTTTTATCTGTCCAGATTTCAGATTGAGCTTCAGCCTGTTTCGCCTTCCAGATGTAATATCGCTACAATGAATTCTGGTCAGCAATGATTCTCAAAGACAAATTTGAAGAAGTTTATCCCCCCTCAACAAGATATAGAGACGGAAAGTCTTTCGAATGGGGCCTCAAATGATGTGTCAGTACGGGGTATTGCCCTGAGGGTGAGGGATTCATTCTTTTTCACTTGAAAAGAGTTACAGGTGCAAGGGAACAAATTTGAACGAGCGAGCACGAAACCGAAACTTGCTTCCTCCTTTGCGAAATGAAGGCCATAGCCGACACGAAGGAATGTGCGTTATGCGTTTCATACGTCACACACGTGTGGACGACACAAGTTCAACTGATATTCAGGAAAACACCTTGCAATGAACATAAACTATTCGAGAGGTGACAGCATATCCTCAAGTCCAGCTTGCCTATTAGATGTTGCAAAATGTCCACATACCTTGACATTTAGTCCGCCTCTTCCGTACCAGAGGTTCATTTTCACTTGTTGAGCCCACATTTTCCATTGATCAAACCACTCGCTCCAGGTCTCTTTCAAATCAGCAGGTCTTGGAGGCATCCACATTGCAATTCCAACGACTTCATCTTTGGACTCGCTACCTGTGTCTTTCGCCACGTAGAACAGAGCATTCCGAATCCCCCATCGACACCGAATGCCAAGGGAGACACGGTTTCTATTCAAATCAAGCTTTTCACCATGTTAGTGAAACGGATCAAGCACAATCTGGAATACAATGCAGAAAGCTTCTGTGAGAACAACACTTTATGTTCGAAACGTCCGCATCCTCATTTGGATTGGCGCATGGAAAGATGAGGCTAATGAAAAGCTGTTTGAAAGACAAGTTGTAGCGGGAAGCAGGCAGGGAAACCGTTGAGAATCAACACCAACATGGACGGAACTCGCCTTTGCTCGATCATTGTACACCCAAAGATTATAGGGGTCCTCTTTGAAAGCTTCCTGGATCGCAGTTACAGCGCCAGGGATATCGGCTTCTGTCAAGCGGGTGATCGAAACCGGCATCTTCAGATCACCGGGGCGTTATAGGCAGAACGTAGATCACATTCGTTCTAGATCGAGACGAAACCGAGATGAATTCGTTCTTAAGAGAAGTGGACGGATGTTCAGAAATTCTAGGTCGAGAACATGAACGTCTCACAGAACGTTCCGAGGCGGTGCGGTCCTGGGAAGTGGTCACTACCGCACATTTACTGCGTGATAAGAGCTATTCGCCGTAGCATTAACCTTATTCATATGATAAGGAACATGAAGGGGATATCACCAAAATTTAAGGCTTGATTTGGCCGCTTGGCAAGTGGTTTTGCATGAAGTTTGAATGGATAAATTCTACCCGGAGAGATGGGCTTCTGATATGAACTTATTCGGCTAGAGCAATAATACTGTCGTCAAGACCTGCCAGCGATATTCCTCAAACGGCCAGAATACTGCTAAATGTGCGTCTTTGGGCCAGTCGCTCTCCCGAAAGTTCAAAGGAGCGGGAGGCCTGAGCCGTGCCCCACGCCGCCGCCAGAGATGCACAGACGCAGATTCTGTAACAAGGGGCTCCACGCTCGAAACACCACTTCTGTCCCAGACGACGCAGGACAACGCCAGACTGTCAGACACTTGTGTACTGGATCACCACATTGGCTTTTCAATGCTAGTTGATCGGCCTGCAAGATTCCTTTCCTTGGCCAGGAGGTAGCCCTCCATTTCCTAAAGTTTTGCGGGTCTCAAGTCTACCCAAACGGTTAGTAGATGGCCTCTTCCGACACTCTCAAGCTCGGGCAGTCGCCGTTCTTCCTCAGCTGCAGTTGCAGACTGGTGAGCTACCGAACGTGTGGAGCTGTCTGCTGCTCAGAAGTCTCTGGGTGCGCCTCCTCTCTGCCTTCCTTCAGTTCCCTGAGGGGTTGCATGGTTCAGTCCTGCGTATCGGGACATTTATGTGATGTGTGTGTGGCTACAAGTGTGAACTCAACGGCTCCATCCCCTTCTCGCATCACCCGTACCACAGTCCCCCTGTTCCACCACCACACCACGTTCTCTCCCTGAATGTGGGCCAGCCCTCACCTTACTAGTGTGTCTACCCAAGCATGCTTGGAGCTTATTCCCCACTTGACTGCTATGTCTTGAGGATCTTCAAACCTGATACATTCTTCCTTTTCTAACCAACTTCTTCTTTCGTCCTCCTCAGCTTCTGCTCTTTACACGGCTGGCTCGTGATTTCTATTCTTCAGCTGGTGCTTGTATTTGGGGGTTCCAACTTCATTGATCACTACCTCTGGATACTTTGGCAAGAGCATCCGTGTATGCTCAAACCCTTTAATATTCTGGCGTACCACGAGAAGGGCTGCAATCGCTGTGTAGAGGATGAACACGACGATGGCGCCAATTGATCAAGTCCCGCAAGGCTCACTAGAGGATATAAGGCAGCGGCAAGGTATACTTGAAGACCTAGTACTCAGACGGAGGGAAGACGGCGGAGGAGATAGTGACGGGAATGATGATGGTGGGAAGAAGGGTCGGTCGCCAGATTCGAATTCGAACGACGGTGGTGACAGTAATGGCGGAGGTGGCAGAGGAGGAGGAGGTGGGGGAGGTGGAGGTGGAGGTGGAGGAGGAGGCGGTAGAAGGAAAGGTGATGGAGATGGGAACAACAACAAACAAGCAGATGGACCTGGTAGACCTCCATCTAGCCCAGGGGCAGATTCTGGATCTGCTGGGCCTTCGGTGCCGCAAGCTACAACTACGATAGTGATGCCACCGACAACGATTTCGGCATCAGCAGCAGAACCAACCACTATTCCCACCACGGTTGTCGTCACTTCGACGATGGCCCCTCCATCAACAAGTTCAGAAACTTCAATAACGTCAACCCCGGTTGAAATGTCGACATCACCAGTGAGTCCAAGTCCTATCATTCTGCGACACGAAGTATTAACAACAGCTAGACTTTTATTCCCTCCATGTTTCCTACAACAGTTCCTGCGCTCAGTCAAACCGCGGCACCATCATCATCAGACACATCAAGCCAACCCCGCAGGGGATTAAATACGGATGGGGAACCCAATTTTACGGGCGGTTTCCCAGACTCCTTTACTAGGACGAGAGGCCCAAGGCCAACCAGCTTTCCCTCGGGTCCAATTCCAGAAAGCATCCTTGCAGGCCCCTCCTCAACAAGTCTCGACAGTCCCAGGAACACCTTCGATTCAGGACGGCACGATAGAAGCAACTTCAACAACAATAATAGAGGCAAAAACAAGGACAATGGCCTATCTCCCACGGCTGAGCGTCTTCTAATTGCCGTAGGAGCGATAGGTATGTTGTACTCCGCTAACCCTATCTAATACCCAAACTAATCGCGAAAATTAAGGCGCGTTCATCATTTTCTTAGCGGCAGTCTTACTCTTCCTGCGGATGAAGAAAATCGATGCCTTTGCAAAACTCAGAGGCCGAAAAGTACGCAGGGGTGGAGATCGTGGTTTTTACGGATGGCGAAAAAATAATGGATACTCTCCCGATTCTCCTCCACAGTATCCCGGTGGACCAGAAACGCACGGCTATCTGAGTGATGAGAAGTCCATACCTGCCCCACAGAAAATGGAGGGCTTCTACGCCCCCGTTGTCCTGCCCCCTTTGACAATACCTGAAACAGCCGCAACAGTATCACGTGCGGACTCCCAACGGCAAAACCAAGTCCGGGGAGTGCTCTCAGACAATCAGATGCCTTTTGGATATACAGCTTCGCCTCAGCAGGGAACCCTTCCAGCCTCACAAGGCTTTTACAATTCTAGCCCATCAACACAAGTCTCACCTCTGACTCCAAATCCCCAGCAAGGGTCCCTTTCCACGACACAGGCTTTCTATAATACAAGCCCACAGGCGCAGAACGATATTTGGACACAGCAGACCTTGGATGCCAACCAGACCATGCGCTCACAGAATACTTTTGTTTCAGCACAGACTTCAAACCTTAATGACTCGAACCAAAGAGAAGTCGGTCGTATGAGCTACCTCTCTTCTTTGTCTTCAGGCTTTGGCGATGGACTCATCAATCCTGACTCTGCAAATCCAAATTCCCGCCAAACATACCGCCAGTCTCAAAATCCCAATACGTCTCGTTTCTCTTGGGCACGCAGTCAGGGGCAACGAGATACTGTCTACACTACGACATCTGAGGAGTCTGCCCCGCGTTTCCGAACCGTCACCTCGTGGGTAGCACAGCAGACGGGCCGTGTGGAGAGACAGAAACAGGTAGATGATGAGGCTCCGAAGGTCCCTGCAATACCACCAATGCCTCTGCAAGCTGGGGTCAACCACCAGCGGAACATCAGTGAAGATCCAGTCTTCAAGTTTCACCCCGGCGAGGAAATACAGATCTCCCGTGGATCAAGAGTGCCTAGTGAGATCCTGAACAAGAAGATTGGTATTAATTAAGTCTCGGTTCGTTGTACAGTGGGAGATCAGATTGTAGAGTTCAGTGTACATATATATATATATAGGTTCGATTCATTCGTTTGGGCCTGGAGCTCAGTCGTCTTGATGATGGCAGTTGTTGGGTTGCATAGCGAGTGGAGCAGAGGGGGATGCATTACGAATAATTAATCCTTGGTGGCGGAGATAAAAGATGAAGGATCAGTCAGAATGTATTTCGACTATTTCAGACAGACTAAATAATATAAAGTCCTGAAGAATACACGAAAGACTACTTGGAAATGGTGACGACTGCTGTGGAGTAATTAGTCTTCCTTGCCGAAAGATCCAATCGATCAGCAACTCCTGCTGTATAATGAAGTCCAAGCAACTGCCAAGAGGCTGAAGTGGAGTTACAAATCAAAAATAGAAAAACGAGGGACCACCAGGACCCAATAGCCGATGCGATTTGCGTCGTCTGACTAGGAGTTTGTGGCTAGCTCAGCCTCACTGAATGCAGCCTTTGACGAAGTTGACTCGTCAGCCCCACGTATGTTCGGTTCGGCTGCTGCGCATTCAATGCATCTGCATCCCATCAGCTTCCCGAGAATCACTTCACAGCCATTATATATCTAACATTATATGATGCTCTTCTGGCACTTATTGCAAACTTCCAGCACATCACCAACACCAACCTAAACCCAGTCTGCCATATACCCCTCTCCCTTGGCCCAAACCTTTTGAATCAGCTGCAACGGCAGCCATATAACAGAAGATGCTCGACGAGAATCTCCCCACCTTCTACATCAGGCCCTCCTCCTCCGACAACCCTCTCTCGAACACCATCTACTTGACCCAAAATGGTTCCGAGCTACAGCCCGAATACACACTACGACGACCCGACCCCAAAATACCCGCCTCGCAGAACTGCTATGCAGTAGCCTTATACGACTCCTACAACCCCGATGTTCTGTATGCAGAGGTATTAGTGCAGCCAGAATGGACACAGCCAACACTTTCACAGGCCGAGATTCGTGCCCAGAATGGCGTCCCGCCACCTCCTGTACCTATCGTGCCAGACAACTTTACGATTCAGCTCTATAATCCAGACCAGCAAGTAAAGGTTAAGCAGATTGCGGGGTCATGGAATAGCTCGGCGTATTGGGAGTTCGATATGCCGCAGAACAGCTTCAAGATGCCGTCTGCGTCTGCTCTAGACAGGAGCCAGAGTGATCCTGCTGCCTTGGATATCACGCCTAAAGTTGCTTTCAAGTGGAAGAAAGATGGGAAACTGTCGAAGGACATTTCTTGTTACTTGTCTGGGAAGACGACGGATGGGAAGAAGAACAAGGAGCCAGATATCACAGTTGCCATGTTCAAATCCGGAAAGGAGCAGAACCACTTGACAGTATACGAGCCAAATATGTCCCGAGTAGACGTCGAGGACCTAAAGGGCTTGGAGGTAGTCTTCCTATTAAGTGCGGCGGTCATCAAAGATATATTCTTCAACGCCAGCAGAGAGATGTTCAACATTAGTTCCCCAAGGCCAAGGGCAGGCACCAACCCGAAACGGAAGAACAGCGGTCCAGTAATTGGAGGCAAGCCCAGTTCATCACCACCAGCACCAGTAATGTCAGGCGCCGTCTTCTCGCCACCCCCAGCATCCCAAGTCCCACCTCAGAATGCCTACAGACCCCAACAATCACCCCCCCCCCCCTCCTCCCCGCCACCCCCCCCAAACCCCCCCCCACCGCCGGAAA
>Ga0247778_1000149_pt1 | contig 121129 bp, 139 predicted proteins | sample UWRJL049202B5_FD_179939 | JGI IMG/M metagenome (GOLD analysis project Ga0247778, IMG submission 179939) | Plant litter microbial communities from Arlington Agricultural Research Station in Wisconsin, United States - UWRJ-L049-202B-5 | ecosystem: Environmental > Terrestrial > Plant litter >... | reverse complement strand
CCCCCCCCCCAAAACTATGCGTATAGATCTTTCACGGGAAACGAGCAATCATTGTATAAGTATTTTTATGGAATTCCTTATGCCATTGCTCCAAGATGGCTTTCCAGGGTGAGTTTTCGTGTTGAATTTGGGTCTTTATATTTGGGCTGAACAAAGACGATGAAGTGCGTCCCAGCTCCAGGTGCTACTGTGAACAAGAGGGATGGCACTGATTTTATGTCTCACGATATTCACTCCCCTTTTCTTTGGTCTACCGTGAGCTCAGAAGCTTCAGATAGCTGACTATTTACTTCTTTCCTATCCGGGAACATGATGGGCTGCAGATTATGATATCAAGGGGGGTGTGAGATGACTTGATTCAATGGTCAAGAGCTGGGCTGTCTAAAAAAAGAGGCAGAATACAGACCAGACAACGAGGTTTCTTGTTGACTTTCTTTCCACGAAGCATACGCGTCAAATCTTCAACACCTCAACCACTTCACAACCTCCGCCAATGTCATCATCGCCTTCATAACGAGTCTTTAATCCTCTTCAAAGAGTTTAGAATCGCAGTGCATAATCATACTTGAGGTAGTATGTCCCTAATCACGGGTATTTCAGCCAATGTCTCACATCTTCTAGCACAATGGGCAACCATAAGCAGTACACAGGCCCTCGACTTCCATGTGGCTGGCCAGGATGCGAGTCGACCCTTAAGAACCCGGATCAGCTCCACAAGCATTGGGTCAACTGTCTTGGACACGGTCTCCCCCCTTTGAAAACCAGCATCAAGTGCGACATTACGGACTGTTGCTGCCATGGGGTCGAATTTCCAAGCATAGAGAGGCTTGATCGACACAAAGCCCATGAGAGAAGGGTTTCTGCGAATAAGTTGAAGGGCCAGAAGCAATGTCTCTCTCAAGTGTGTGGTTGTGGACTTTGGTTCGTAGACCTTGCCTCACATCTTCGGCCTACAAAGAAGAGAAAATGGAAGGGACCGCAAATGGAGAAAGGGCAAGCGCAGCATCTAATCAGTACAATGGAGAAAAACAAGGACAGTCTGTTCGTTGGCGATGAGAATGAACCGGAGAACGGTGAAGTTGATCTGCATACCGGAGAGGAGCAAGTTACTGAAAACGAGATCAAGGAAGAGGTCCAGGACGACGACGAGCATCCAGGACTTATGACCCCCAAGTCCGGAAGCATGGGAATGACAAGATATGCCGACAATCAACAAGATACCAACACAACTTTCAAAACCCCCCAATTCATAGGGCAGAAGAGGGCTCGCAAGGACATGACCAGAGATAACGACGATGGCATTGACGAGGAAGTTGTGAAGAAGGTCCGCGTCAAACCCTCGGTGGTATATCATATGTCCTTCTCCCATGGTCTTGGTACCTGCTAACACTCATCAGGCCTTTTCTCAATCTGAATCTTCCTCATCTGACTCTAGCTCAGGAATGGTCTCTAACCTCCTCGAAATTATCAAGTCGCAGCAGGATACGATACAATTACAGCAACGCCACATACAATTATTAAGCGGAGTTGCAGTTAGACGAAAGTAGAGACCACAAGGGAAGGATTTGCTCTGTGCTTTTGCTTTGCAGGAGGATGGTTCTATGAATGCTAGGACTGTAGAGAATTGTCTTTGTACTCACTTATTCTCATACTTCTCCATTCGCGGAGGATTGTTCCTTACTTACCATGAAATCGGAACAGAATCACCTGAGGGGGATATCTCAGGTGGCGATAAAGAACCATTTTACCTTCTTCCCTCTGTGGCAGAGCAATACAAAGTTGTTTCCCTATGCAGTGCTCAAGACTTGAGCTCCTTATTTGCAAGTAAAATACCAATGTTCCTAGGAACCAAACCATTGCCTTTTCTGTCCAAAATTTGTTCACACTTATGAATGTTCCAAGAAACATTTCAGCTAGAAACGATTTCAAGAATTGGGGTAGCAGCCACGATGTGAGAGGTAATCGGAACACAGAAATGCTTTTAAACCCCCAAAAACGACTGAAAACAAGAAATATAACACTTTCAAAGTCTTCCAGGCTACAGTTTTTTACCCTTCCTCCAACCCCCCCAATTTCCTCGTCAGATATTAAACCCTCACGGTGAGCAACTCCCTTCCCCATCATCAAACGCCTCAAAAACACACTCCTCAAACGGCACACTAGCATTCAAAATCGCCCTAAACACACCTTCAGCAACAACCTTTGGCAACGGTGGAACCGTCGAATTCGCCACTACACACAAATCAGTACAGCTCCTCAATTTCCAAACCCGCGCATAGTTATCACAACAAAAATAAGATTCAACATACTCGCCACCGCATTCTCCACAACTTGCTCATCTCTCGCGGGCACATCAACCGTATCAAGCGTAGCCTTAAACCTCGTCGCTTCCCTCACATAAGCTGCTCGCTGAGCGAGCAGAGCAAGGAGTTGTGAATCCACTTCGTCGATGCCGGAGCGGACTTGGGTGAGAGAGGAACAGCATGTTGTTCCATTGGGAAAAGTGAAGGATGGGGAACCCCAGGGGATGGTACGATTTGCTGTGCTGGGTGTGAGGGTTGGGAGGGGAATATTGTAGCAGGAGGAGGCGAAATCTGAGGTTGGGGTTGCTTGAGAAGAGAAGGCCATTAAGATGGCCGCGAAGATAGTAGAAGATTTCATTGTGTTTGTGATGAGTGAAGGTTGTGAAAATGAGATGAGAAGTGAGATGCAGACTTGGATATGAGTATTTGAAAACCGGCGGATAGCCGGAAGACTAGGTCCTGGGTATCACCTAGCGGGTCGGGTCGTATTCGACGGTTTGCGGTATCTCCGTGGGGATTACCCAGTCTGATGAGATGAGACGTGGAAAATTTGACTTCGGGTGTTCGAGCTTACGTTGCTGATCGTTGATCGACTAATAATCACGTGCGAAATATTTATCTTAACTGTTGAGAAGTCGAGAGATTTGTCTGTTGAGGATTGCCGGGAAGATAAAGTAGAAAGATTTGATGTTTTCTTATTAGAGGAATTCTTGAGCTGCAACTTTGGCATCAACCCGAAGAGCTTCTCCTCAGCCCGACCCTCCCTACTTCAAGGGGCACTTGCAAGGAGCGGTGTAACTGAACTTGTACAAGTATCTCAATTCTTCGCTTGAAGTGTTGTGTGTGCTACTTGAGCTTAATCAGACATCACTTACAAAGGCAGAGAAGACAGTTAGTATTACGCAATGTGAGAAGGGAATACTGAAAAAGGCTCTGGTAACAGAAGCTAAATTCCTCGCAATTACATATTGTATATCTCCCCAACTAATTTCCCAACCATGTATCTCATAAATTCCAGGCATCCCAAGCCAAAGACACGCCAACCAATATGCAAATCCAGAAGAACGAGGGTATCAACTATCCTACCACCGCCAACAGAATGCTTCCGAAACCCAACAGAAAGAAAATGTAATACATCAATCATGATCAGGTCGTCGAAAGAGATGCCAGCATCCTTCTTTGCTTCCTCCATTACATATTTCGTAAATTATGGGCGATATCGAGGTGGCGGGGAAATATCTCGTGTCCGGCCACGATCATCCGAGACCGCAAACCTCACCCGCGGACTCGACTCCCTCGACCCTCTACTCTCCGGTCTTCCTCTCGCAGATTCAGAGCGCGAATAAGCAGCTTCGGGGGCGAGATGGGTAGTGGACGCAGATCGCTGGGACTGTTCCCAGTGTGCGGGCCATCCCGTCACCGGGAACTGTTGTGGTTGTGGTGGGGCTGCCGGAGCAGGATTATTATCAGTCCAGCCATACTTTACATCTTGAGGCTGTTGCGGAGGAGGGTTCGGATAAGAATCGTATCGAGGAGGCTGCTGCATAGGCATCGACTGAGCAGTTGGCATTGGGACTGGCATCGGCATCGGTGATGGCTTCAGAGCAGGCTTCAAAGCGGGCTTGAGCGCTGGTTTTGAGCTTTCGCCGCTGTATCTTCCATCGTGAGAATGTGGGCGATCATGCGAATGCCGTCTGCGGCTATGCGATCGACGTCGTCGGTGGTGAGAGCTTGGTCGGTGATGATAGCGCTCTTCCTCAAGTCGGGCCTCTTCGTCTGCGAGTCTTCTTCTTTCCTCTTTGTTCTTTTGATGTTTGTGAATCAGGTAGCCCGCGGCTACAACCTCAAGACCGCCGAGTAGAACCATGTTGTTTTATTGCGCTGAAAAGGAGGGGCTTATCGATGCGGGGTGGCGTTTCAAGTACGAGGCGAATAGATTTTGACGAGGGTCTTGCAAGGCAAAAGTATATTATGTAGGTAGAATATAGAATATGGTTCTCAAGAGAGTGACAAGTTCATGAAGACGGAGAATCAGACAGAGAATCAGACAGAAGTGCGGCTGAGCAGGTCAACAGATGTATTGACTGTTGCCTCCTGTTGGTCAGCTGAGGATGTCGGCAAGACCGAGGCGTGCCCGTGACAGCCGACTCGGCGGCTGGGCGGCTGAGAATTAGAGAACTCTTCTCTTTTTTTATTGGCTTCTTATACTTCTGTATCTGCAAAGCCATTTTAGGGAATTTTGTTGTGCTGGGCTAATGGATATTTTTGACATTTTTTGACATAACTTGTGGGCGACAGTGACGTCATACATACCATTATTCATGCTTTTCTCGCCTCGATTTGCTCAAACTTCTCGGTCATCCTTTTTGTCGGACTCGTCGGACTCCACGGCTTTTATTCGTAATCTCCAGTTGCCGATACACCATTAGAAGAAGCAGCGTTTACGTTGCGCAGGTCGAGCTGTTGCCACTTTTTGGACTTACAAAGCACATTTCAGGGCGTGATTTCAAAGTATATTTCACACTTGCAGATACAAGCGTATCAAAGATTTTCATTTCTATTTACATTTCATATATGCAGACTTCCGATATTAGCTGTGATCCATTCCGAAGTGTCCGATCGGAAGTCATCCGTGATAAGCACTCCATTCAGGGGATAAAAGTTCATTAACTGTTTGCTCGCAGTCCACTGCGGCCAATCCATATAGCTCGATCCATTATTTGGATCCATTGTGTACACAAACGACAAGTAATAATCATGAATAGCTTTGCATTCGTTAGTCAAACTTCCTCAAGCAATACCGAGTTCAACTTACAGGCTGATGCATAGTTGGGAAGTATCCCATAGAACACCTGCAAGATATCCCCAGCATGAAAGGATCCCAGAATGGGCGTGCCGTAGTCATAGGATGCCAAGTATGACCAAGAAGGGACTGTGGTTCCGACCGTATTCAGGAACGCTCGACGGGTCAATGTGAAAGTCAGGTCTCCGAGGATGGCAGCAATTCGTTTGTACTGAGGGTACCAATTGTTGAGCAAGAGTGTTCGGAATGGCGACCCATCCGTTGTAATATCGGGATAGGTGGCAACTAGTTCTGTCATTTGTTCTTTTGTTGCACTATGGAAAAAGACTGTCGACAAGTAATCAACTAGTTGTGCTGTTGTAGTGATATTGGATTGGAAAAGAGCAAAGATGGTCTATATTGGTCAGCATTCCCTCCGCAAAAGCCTTCGAGTTGACATACTCCTTCATCTTCTTGATCTCCCACAATGAATGGGACTTTGGCATATTTTCCTTGAGAAACTAAGACGTCAGGTGAAAGTGTCATTGCTGTCCCATCGGGACGAGGGAGATAAGACAACGCCACACTCGAGTACGAGAGGATGCCCGGGACCGAGTTTGCCGCTCCGAGAAAAGTGTCGTAATCAACGCTTCGGAGACAGTCCAAGGTCGAACTTGCCGTTGAGCATCCGGCTTTAGCTACAACTGTATTATAGACAGACTGCGCCTTTGGACAATCGACTGGGTCGGCGGGAACGATACTGCCGGAATTCATGATTGCGGCCCTGAATAAAGGCTTGCCATTCTTGCCGTTGTGATTTCCATCATACAGGATCATCTGATCAAGGACAGAGATAGCACCCGCCGACTCTCCCCAAATGGTCACTTTGTCTGGGTCTAATTCAAAAATCAGCTACCGTCTTCAAGGAGAAAAACGTCAGAATTTCAATGAGACATTTTCATACCTCCGCCAAAGCTGGCGATATTATCCTGAACCCATTGCAGACCCAGTCTTTGGTCCAGCAGTCCTAGATTCGCTGAGCCATCCTTCAATATCTCAGAGCCTCCAAGAAATCCAAATCCTCCAACTCGGTAGTTCACGGCGACGAACACAAGAGGCTTTCCTTTCGCTATTGAACCTAGAACGATACCGGATCCATCGTACATCTGAGTTGAGCCAAGTTCGAAGCCGCCTCCAAAGATCCAGAACAGCACAGGCAATTTTGAAGATGCTGTAGTTCCAGCCGGGCGAATCACGTTTACTGTGAGACAATCTTCACCTGCATTGGTGATAGTTTGAAACAGCGGAGTGTTCAGCAGTGTTCCCAGAACTCCGGCTGGGAACTGACTTGTATCCTCACTGAACAAGAGTTGAGGGCATGCCTTTGGTGTGCCGATGGCCCTGACCGTGCCGATACTGGAAGTGAGTGGCTGCGGAGGCTTCAGACGTAGAGAACCTGTTGGAGGCTGGGCGAATGGAATTCCGTCGAACTTTTCAACCAAGCCCAAACTTGACCCTATGATAGTTGCAGCGGGTGAAGCAATAGCGACCGTGGGTGCAGCAGCTCTTTTGGCAGGAACTGCAAGCACCACTGGCAGGGCACAGAGGAGGAAAGCAAAGAGTTTCATTATGAAGATAGTTGAAAAGCTGCTAATCTGTCTGACTTGCTTCGACCTATTCCAAAGAATTCAAGAAGTGAATGTGAGTGGTTGGTTGAAGTAAGTCGAGGTGACGAATCAGGAAGGAATGGTACCTTGCCACCGGCGCTTGCTTGATCAACATTCGGCAGGTACGATCGTCGTCCTATATACCCATACACACATGATTTTCGAATGTCCTTCTCGGCGTGGCACATTCAAAACGAGTGCCGCGTTCTCTCCAATCTCCGCTCAACGCAGAAAAATCCATCAACAATTGGATCGAGAAGGTCTAATTACCATGTGCATCCTCGGCCACGGAGGCCACCATGTGCACCTGATCAATCTAGACAATTCATTCCGGCACGGCCTCCGAGTATTTTGCTCTATGTCCTCCGTTAGTGTAAAGTAAACTCAATGCCCATGAGTAAGGCTGCGAAGACGGACGCATCTCAATTAGAGAGGCTCATTGGTGGGGTAGTGAGATCTACCAGCCTTTTCGCACAGCCACAAGAAATACCAGGCTCTCATATACCCCTAAAGAGAAGGTACGCCGATTCATAAAAGGACCAAGCCGGGGCAGAACTTCGGTGAGCTCGGATGTGTTTCCAGAAACGGTAGTTACGTCTTGGGGCCCCGATTTTAGTCTGGTCCGTGACCTCTGGGGTAATCTGGGGGAGGGGTCGGTGGGGATCTTTTGGCGGGAGGCGTAGACCTTCTTTGCTTGAGGCTGGCTTGCCAAATGACCGATATAGTGATTGGGGTATTTCTTCACATGCGACTCCTTCGCTCGGACCGGACCTCTCTCGAGATCCTACCTCGGCATCCTTCCGAGATGCAAGATGTTGAGCTTACCCTATTGTAGAATATCAGATTCATGCGTTAGAGCACTTCTTTATAGAAAATACGCTTTATGATCCCCGCTTTCAAATATGAGCTGCAGCGGAAGTTCTCCAGTATAGGATTGGTCTGAATGCCGGTAGCTTTAGACAACGTTGAATCCATTTTTCTAGGAGCCGCCGCATTGAAAGGCCTTGTACAGAAGACTGACCAATCTTGCTTCCATTATGATGCTCGGTATTGATGATGTTAACAGATTCAATCGTTTGTGAAAGTTCGAAATATGGGCAAAGTAAGTGTACGTGTTTGAAGGACTTGATTCAACTATGAGCTTGACTGTGCTAAAGTACAATGCTTTCGCAGAGCGGGGCGCTCGGAAAGAACCAGATACAAAGGGGATTCTTTGGTCAATGCACTTATCTACACATTGATTTTATCCAGGTATTTCGGCACTCCATCTCAAATCAGTCAGACAGAAAACATAATATACCCCCAGCTAGTGCGATCCGAGGTTGGCAATAGCTGTTGCTGCCGCAGCACTCAAGCTCTTGGTGACCAAGGCCAGGTTGGCATTGGTAGCCGCAGCCGCAATTGAGGCCATGCGTAGATCTCTTGTCGACTGAATCGCCTCGCCAAGAGCCTCAGCAATGGCAGAGACGTGGCTCCTCATTCCCAGGTCCTGGATTCCTTGAGCAATTTCGAGAATCCGGCGTAAGTGACCCTCGGCATCACGGACGAGTTCGTCGATGCAATCACCGCCATCACTGGCCTCCTGGGAGTGGGGGAAAGAGACTCCACTTGAGTGAGATGGGTTGGTATCGTGGTGCTTCTCTTGATCAAGAGCTTGATAGCGAACGAAGTTGTTAAGGGGAGAGGCAGTCTCATCACGTGGGACTCCGTGAGAAGTATAGGTCGCCTCCGTAGGGCTGCGTTCTCGGCTGGTCTTGGGCAATTCACCTATGCTCTCGAGGGAGAAACGTTTGTTGTTACGAACGCGGACGGGTTCTGTTGGAGTGCCGTTGCGTCTGGTGAGATTTCGAGAACTAGCACGAGGCTCTTGCACCGCGGCAAGACGCCCAGAAGAGAGGTATTCGTGCAGGACCGGATCGGCATTCTGTACTTTCTGCTCGATACTTGGATTCGAGTCGGATCGTAGACGACCGGGCAAAAAGGAGGTGAAACGACTCCGGAAGCCTGCGCCGGCCTTTTTGACAGAAGTTAAAGTCCCCGACTTCTCGGCTAACCCAAGAAGCTCAGCAGCTTTTGCTTCTGAGATTTTCCTCTTAGCTTCGATCTCGCGAGCAGCGCTGGCGGCCGTTGGCCGTGCGAGTCGAGATCCGAACGATGTCACCCTCTTGTGCTTTTGTTTTCCTTCATCGGCATCCGTAGCCCCAAGGGACGAGATACGAGGTGGAAACTTCGCTACGTCTGATTGGCCTGGGGCTTTCTTCCCTTGAGGCTTCGGCTTTCTTGGGAGTCGCGGGGTAGCGTCGGAATCCGGAGTGTTCAGACGCAGGATGATTTCACGCTGTGTGTTTTGCTCAATGCGAGTGTTTGCAGTGGCTTGCCGAATGGCGTCGGGATACTGACCATAGATGGCCCGATTTGCTTCAAGGGACACCTTCATCGTAACCCCAACTCCATATCTTGTGAACCGGCGAACTTGATCGTCTGGCTCCAGTCCCGGGCTTGGGGCATCATTGGATATAAAACTCGCGGCGCGGGTAACTGTCTTGTGTACTGCGGTGCCTTCGGGACTCATTTTGCCAGAGTTGATAGATTGACGTCTAAAGTGACTCGACTGGCCCAGAGAAGCTCCTGGTGTCGAATTGGTCGGCAAACTACTGACCCGACGCTGACCTTGCTGGCTCGGAGCTCTGGTAGCCCTACAGAGGAATAGAAAGTTAGCATTATACGACACATTATACTACACTTCGATGAATCTGGAGTGCCCCCCTAAAACCCTCCCGTGTTTAACTGACCTTAAATCAGACCGGCTCGATTTGTGTGTCATCATCCGAGGTGTAGGACTTCCACCACCATAACCATTGCTGGGAGTTAAAGAGCGACGACTGGAGCGAGATACGACATCGCGAGAGGATTTGGGAGTCAAGCTCGCGAATGTAACACTCTTCATGTTGGCATCAGTAGCATCTGAAAGCCAATTAGCCCTTGGGTACCATAGTCAAGAATGAAAGAGTGTACCTATAATACTACGAGTTTCTGGCTCATCTCGACCATCCTGGACCGGCTTGGCAGGAAGAGGCTTGTTGATAGGAGTTTCTTCTTTCACCTATTGAAGGTCAGCTCTAGGCTGGATTTTGAGGGTTGGAGGGCAGGGGCAACATTGATTTGGAATGCACGATTCAAGTATCAAGTGGCCGAATGAGAGCGGAATTTGGACATTCACTTACTGAAGCAGAATTTGACAAGGCAGCGGTGCCAGAAAGTTTGGAAGAGGGAGCGACGATCTGTAGATGACAACTGTCAGCAAATGCCACTATGCCATCAGATAGATAACATCGTTTGAAAGAACAAGCACACTTACCGACCCAGCATTTGTGGTACCCAGAGCATTCTGAGGAGCTATCTCGGGGGTTGGGACCTCGGAAAATCGGAGCAAGGAAGGAGAGGCAGGAGTCGAATTCAGTGACGTCCCCGAGCACGAAGGCTCAGCGCTATCGGACGCGCCATCCATCGTGTCTCGCGGTCGAGACATGCCGCGTCTTTCCTTAAGTTCATGTCTGCGATACTGCCGTCGCAGGCTCTCGTTCGAAGTCATCCGTTGCGTTTTCGAAGCAGGCTGTAGAGACGGAATGTTGATGGGGGAGTTGCTGGTGTCTAGCAGAGGTTGCCCGGGGTGATTATGTTCAAAGAAGAAAGCCATTGATCGTGCTAGGTGTATCGAATGCGGCGTTGATGAAGCAATGGACAAAGTCTCACTACTGGAAGGAAATGTTTGCAATGGGAAAGATGAGTAGCTCAGAAGTTACTTGGATTAAATTCCGCACCTCCACTCCCATCGCGTCTCGGCTAATTTTTAATTGAATTGTTGCAATACACTGTTCTGTGTTCCTACAGCGGACACAGTAGATGGTTTTGAGCCTTTTAAGGCTACGACGCGCTCTTTGTTATCTCGGAAGATGTTTGCCAGGCCCACAAGAAAACGGTATCAAGCAAAAAATACTGAATATTCCACGGCGATATGCTCAGATGGAGCAAAAACACGCCCTGAACGCGTTTGCTTGACGCGTAAAGACTTGACGAGATCAAACTCACATAAACAACGCAAGAAGTTGGACGAAAAACGAATTTCCCGACAGTAATAAAATACGCAATTAGCAATCAGGAATTTCGATACAGAACTCGACGCACCCCCAATACTAGAGCTATCTCTAATGAAAGACGAAGCGCTCGCATTGCGGGCAGAAAATGAGGCGCCTTAGTGAAGCCACGCTGAAGGGGCAAGCTAGAATTTGCTACTTCACAGGATTCCAAGCCTTGAAGACATGCCATACTGCACCTTGAAAGAAAGAGCAAGTGTAACAGCTTCGAAATTGTCTTTCGGTTGTCTTTCGGATCTGGGAGTGAAAGTTGTGAGGCTGGCATGTAGTCGGTCAGGACAAGACCCACATGTTTAGTCAGCTGCCAGCCCCCTTATTATCTCTTCCTTTTCTGGAATCTCTCAAATTATTATTCTTGCTGTCGGAGAAAATCGTGTTTGAAATGTTTACTTTATTTATATTTTGCGTACTAGGTCATTGCCAATTATGACTTCCTATTCATCCTTAGGGTATATCCACGCCGTCATGTTCCATCCGTTTAACCCCCAGTTTGTGTGTACAGAGAATGCCGTAAAGACTGTATGTACACCTGTTTCCTTCTATGTTCCCTTTCTATTAACCAAATCTCCATATCAGAATAAAGTGAATCTCAAGAGCAAATGGCTCCATAATTTTGCTTCGTCAGTGGCTGGGGGAAAATGCCAGCATCGAGGAGCGCAAATGCATCCCATTCATGAGCGGCTTCCGTCTTGAAGTTCCAGAACACCCAGCCCTGCGTGTGGGACTCGAAGGTCGAGATTTGGGCTTCGATGTAGCCTCGAACATCGCCTTTCATAGTGTCGTCCCAGTCGGCAATGTTGTTCTTGTTAGCGCAGGAGCCGACGTATTTAGAACCAGGATAAGTTCCATCATATCTAGCGCCAATACCGTATCCATTGAGCGCCGGTGCGCAATCCGTTTCGGCTGCTGTCCATTCTCCCACAACGACCCATTTATCGGCTCCAGATGCATAGCTAGCTGCATTGTTGCAAACCAGCTGTCTGTGTTGCCAGTTTTCCATGGCTACGAAATCATTTGTGAAAACTTGGTACTCATGGTGATCAACGACCACATTGTGGGCATTATTGTCCGACACAGACAGGAAACCGTTCCAGGTACTCGGAGGAACAAAGCCGTCATGGATCATCACGGTAGTATCGCTGACTTTACGGACTTGGTCAAATCCATTGCGATAGAAAGTCTTTAAATCATCAAAGTTGAGTTCCGGGCTCAGAGGTTCGTTGAGAAGCTCGATGGCCACGACCACATCCTGGTATTGGGTCTGAGCATACTTGGCCGAAATCGTCTGGAGAACCAAGAGAGTCTGGGATACTGTGTCGCCTTTTTGCCATCCTGGTGTAGCAACCTTTTGACCACTATTGTCAAAGCCATTTTGAGACCCGGGTGCGCCGTGCAAGTCGATCCAGACCTTTAAGCCTGTGCTCCTTGCCCAGTCTATCGCAGAGTCGATGTAAGGCGCGGCTCCTTGGGTATATGACTCTCCATCCGCTACGGCATACGCCCAATACCCAACTGGTATTCTGACCGTGTTGAAACCCGCATCGGCAATCTTTTTGAAGTCTTCAAATGTGCACCAGCTGTCCCAATGGGGTTTGAGGATGTTGTATGCCGCAGTTGATCCTAACTTCTGGGTAAGAGTGAATTCATCTACAACGCCTAACGATTGATCGAGTTTCTGAAAAATGGACGGAGCTCGAAGAGAGTCAGCTGTTGTTCTTCGCTACTATTGACCGTATATCTTACTGATCCATGGTTCTAATACAAGCCACCCGCCGATATTAACGCCTCTGACTTTCTCACTTCCCCAAGAGAAGTCAACAGAACGTTTGGATAATGGATTCCTGCGCCAAAGTAAGTTCCAGGCGATTTCTTGACTTTCCGAATAACACTTACCGGGCTGATGGGGCAGCAAAAGCAGCACCAGTAAGAAAGGCAGCAACGAGAGTGTTCTTGAACAACATAATGAATTAAGAATTACTTCAACAAAAAAGAGCGTAGATCGGAGCAATGCTGTAGAGGGAGAAAAGAGGAGGATCAATTGAGTATATCAAGTCGGGTCGCATAACAAAGGGCCCAAACAAGATACAGGGTGATCGCTGCACTAGGCTATGGAGTTTGTGATGGACAAAACTTAAAGGCTCAGAAGATGAGATGGAGGATGATCAGTGGGGATATATGAGACCAGAGCACTCCGCACGGTCAATGCAAACAGCAATGGAGCTTTTGACGTGCGGCACTTGCATTGGTTGGCAAAACAATAAAGTGGTCCTGCCACGATCGAGCTCTCGACCTCGGAGCATGAGACGTACAAATCAAGAATAGATGTGGAACCCCGTGTTTCTAAGCCAATGCGCTGCCACCTTTCGGTGCTGACTGCAAGGGCGCTATCACATCGACGGTGGGCAATTTGAAGTCTCGCCATGATGGTGCCATGACTCCCATGGGCGAACAGCTGCGAGAACAGCTGCAGCACAGCCCTTGTGCAGTTTCTTGAAACGCTCGGCATGCTTTCTTTGGTGCGAGACGGGGGAGGGCCCGCGAATCTAAGCTCCACGGATCCACACTACTGCAGGGGGAGAAACAGCCCGACAGAGCTTCGATAGGGGCGCGGGACCACCAGATTGGGCTCGGGGGCGATAGTGGCGGCGGCTAGCTTTTGGGCTGGGAATCCTGTTCTAAATTTTGATCTTTCTCTCTCTATCTCTATTTTCGCACAAAATATGACATTTGCAACCTGGCGACAACACATTTTTTCAGCAGCTTCAGCGGCGGCTTGCATTTTTCTAGTTCTTTAGTACTCGTCATACAAATTCTGCAGTATTTTTGGGATTACCACTATGACTTTAGAATCCGCCAATTGCGGTCAAACACTCATACTCCACGCATTCGATCTCGGTCTCTTGGCTCGTGTTTATTCCCCATTTCATCGCGAAGGCAAAGCGCCCATTGGCTTCACAGGAAGACTCATCTCTGGGCGTCCACCTGCAAAGCAAGCACTCTCAAAGTTGATGCAGAAGTGCAGTTATATTAAGGACAGGCTGGCTGCGCCCCTCCTTGGCGTGATCTTTATCTGGCTCTGGCATCCTTGTCGCGAACTTCGCCACACCCGTCGCCTGTTCACATGGAGATCGAAGATCACGTGTAGTCACGAGAATTCATTATTCAGTACATTCAGTAACCTATGCGATACCCCACCTAGTATCTGCTCCTTTGCCTCACATGATGGCCTCGCCGATCGTGAGCAACAGCCAATCTTCAGCACCCATTTTGCGAACAGCAGTTGCAGCCTTGAGCTCAGGTAGTCGCTGCCTAATGCCCACTGTTGCCTTCAACCTGAAGTGAAGGAAAGGCTCAAAGGTTTTATAACAGAAATTTGTTAATTTTATTAGAGCTCTTCTTCTCTTTCACGCTACATCTACCTCCATTACTTGAATCTGTTTTCATCTATCAAAATTCTGCCACTCAAATCCAGACCTCATACGTCATCCACGATGAGCGAACAAGGTAGCTCTATTATGTACAACCCAGCGGGCCACGGTGAGGTCTTCGAAGGCTATAAGGCACATTCCGCCGGCCCTCGAGTATCTACGGAGTCGGTGGTGCTTGACTTGCTTCGGAAGTCTTATCCTGACTTCTATATAACCTGTGCTAGCCTGGCAGGGTGTGATATTCGAGGCTTCGCCCAAGCGGGCCATGCAACCATCGTAAAAGACGCCGATGAAGAAACCTTTGATTCTACTCGTATCTACTCCGCTCCCGGACCACGTTTGGAGAATAATCCCGGCTCCGTCGTTCAACACACTCGTTTCGGTCGCTGGCTCTATACTTGGAATGATATGGAATATATCTTGTATGAAGTTGAGACCGCCACGAGGATGGGAGTGGGACCCGTGGTGCTTTTTATTCTCTCCCCACGAGGCGAAGATACGGAGCCTCATGCTGCTGCTGACGAGCTCTTGACGGCTATTGGTGCTTGGAGCGCTGTCTTACACGACGAGATATACGTTTTCGATAATGGCCGCTGGACCAAATCTCATGAACTTTGGGAAAGTATTCAAGGCAGCTCTTGGGACGAGGTCATCCTAAACCCTGATATGAAAGCCAATCTCATCCAGGATGTTCAAGGGTTCTTCGACAACAAACATCTGTACAAGAAACTCGCTGTCCCTTGGAAGCGCGGCCTGATCATGCACGGCGTACCAGGTAACGGAAAGACGCTCTCCATCAAAGCTCTCATCTCGGCCCTTTATGAGCGCGAAGTCCCAGTCCCATCACTCTACGTTAAGTCCGTTGAGGCACGTAATGGAAACAATCACAATTCTATTCGCAATATCTTCACCCTTGCTCGGAGCATGGCACCATGCCTTCTCATCTTTGAAGACTTGGATTCCCTGGTCACACCCTCCACACGCTCCTACTTTCTTAACGAAGTCGATGGGCTCGAATCTAACGACGGTATTTTGATGGTTGGCTCGACGAATCACCTTGAGCTACTCGACCCCGCCATCTCTAGGCGACCAAGTCGGTTCGATCGCAAATACCAATTCAAGATGCCTGAAGAAGACGAGCGAGTTGCTTACTGTCATTACTGGCGCAACAAGCTTATTGGGGACGAGAATGACATGCTGGACTTTCCTGTCGAAATCTGCACTGTTATTGCGAAGCTGACCGGAGGCTTCAGTTTTGCTTATTTGAAAGAGCTCTTCGTTACTGCCCTAATGACAATTGTTCGAGGCGGGGCGGTAGATTCAGAGGAGGTAGATCTTCCTGTCATGGTCAGGCGTGCGGATGCTGTTGAGAATGGCTCTGAAGCCGAGAAGGTCGAGGAAGAAAGAAATGATACGGAGCCGATTCCTAAAAAGAGAACAATTCCTGATGTGGAAATACCAGCTTCACTCAAGGACAATCTTCTGCTGAAAGTTATCCGAGCTCACTTGAAGACTTTGCTTGATGAGATGGACAACACCAAGGAAGAAGACTGGTCTTCTTCCAAGAACGAGGTGAAAGGTGTTCTGGGAATGAACCCACCTCGTGCAATTCGACCTAATCAATTGGGAGTCAGGGTGTTAAGATGAATGTGCCACGGGGAGCGGAACTTTCAAATCTGCAATGAGCAGTGTCTCATTTTATGTCCAGCAGAGAGAATTTTGCAAGATCGTCACTAGTCTTATGAAAGCCAACGATCATTCAGGCCTTTGGAATAAGAAGTAAGACAGATATCTATTTCGTAGTATTCTTCTCTACGATGCCCCTTGCAAATTCCCCAAACGTAATCCCCTGCTCCAAATCCACAATCTCACCCAAATTAGGCTGCGTGAATACTGCCAAAGTGTTCCTGGCAATCCTGCCCCCTTCATTCTCCCCGTCCGCAACACCAGGTCTCACACCTCGGACAAAATGGGGCACTGCCTTAAACTTGCCTTTCGTAATCCGTTCGAGGGCCTCGCCGGTTTGGAAGGCGATGCAATCACGAGGAATCTTAACTTGAACTGTCTTGCCGCTGCGAGACTGGATATAGAGTCCTGCTGTTGGGTCTGGGGATGAGGGAAGCTCGCCCAAAGTCGGTAGGTATCGCGGGTTATAAGCATATCCCATCTAGATTTTACCACAGTTAACAATTGATGCACTGTAAGGAGGAATGACAATAAAGCAAACGAACAGGTGCCGTACCGGAATTGCTGGAATTTGCCTCGTCTCATTAATAAACATGGCTGATGTTAGGCCAGTGAGACACCCGTGATCCAAATGAGTAGCACACCAATCATCATCATTTTCTTCCTTCTTGGCATCTACAGCCGTGGGATCCGCCGGAAAGTAATGAAGTAATCGAGCCTTCGTGGTCGTGGACGTCTTGACAACATGTTCGAGGTATCCCGCCTTGTATTCCGGAATCTCTTTCTCGGCATACCTGTCACATGCTCGAGCAACTAGAACTCCAGTGTCGATAATCAGACGGCAGAGATCCTCAAAAGTCTCCTTGAAGCCTGGGATAGTAGTATCGCCAGGCCAGAGATTGGGGCTTAAATACTCGGGAAAGTTCTCGGGTGAGAATTCTGCAGTAGGTTTGGCACAAGAGAGTGATGGATCGACGTAGAAGGCACAGTTGGCATAGAAAGAACCTTTTAGGGTATCGACTTGACCGTTCTTCAAGGTCTCTTTACCTCTGGACCAACCAGTGAGATACTTTGAAGCCGGGTTCTCGATTTTCTCTGTTTTGACTTTAGTATGTGTACAAGACGAGGGGATTGTTACAATGACCTAGTCTGAACGCAGGCAGATTTCCCAGATAGGAGGAATAAGATAATAGCCGATGCCGTAACTGCGCGAACTGTTCTGGAACATCTTTGACGATGATTATGCCCAAAGATTCTGGGCCAAAGGCCTCTTCTAATGTTGAGAAGGAGACATTTCCTATGGCATGTTTAGCGGGGTCATCTGGTCAACATGCAAATTGCGCCTACCGTTCTTCAGGTCTTCAAGACTAACTGTAACCGCGCCTGATGCCATAGCGACCTAACAGATCAAGATAAACAAGAAAAAATTTGTTAATTCAAGAGAACTTTTCAGGTTCGGGCACTTCCGAAATTCTATTAAGAGAGGAGGGGTTTATAGCCGAAGCAGAAGCTCCCTTTTCACCGCGTCGGCGATAACTTCTTTCGGGCTAGCAGCACCATCCAGACCACCCCCTCCTACAATATCAAACACCAGCGAACCAGCCCCGCGATTTATTTTCTTCAACATGGTCAAGCCATTATCCTTTAAAGGCGACAAGAAAGCCAAGAAGAGAAAACGCGTCGATACGGAAGAAAAATTCGGCGAAAGCTCAGGATCCAAATCGAAGGAGCTCACGGTCTCAAATCAAGAAGAAGATGCACCCGCAGTGGATGACGATAGTTGGGTTACCGCAGAAGGTTCGGGAGATGTCGTGGGACCAATAATTCTTGTCTTGCCTTCGGATTCCCCATCATGTATAGCTTGCGATACCAATGGCAAGGTATTCGCCAGCCCCCTTGAAAATATCATCGACAACGACCCCGCAACAGCAGAACCTCACGACGTTAGACAGGTATGGATTGCGAATAAAGTAGCTGGTACAGAAACCTTCAGTTTCAAGGGCCATCATGGAAAGTAGGTTCTTCTAAGCTTAAGGCATGGTGCAATGGCTAATCATGACTAGGTACCTAAGTTGCGACAAATATGGCATAATGTCTGCCAATACAGAAGCTGTCTCCCCTCTCGAATCTTTTAACTGCATACCGACAGCCGATACGCCAGGCACGTTTCAAATTCAAACTCTCCGCGAGACTTTCTTGACCATCAAGCCATCTACCTCCTCGAAATCAGCCGCGCTCCCCGAAATCCGTGGCGATGGTGAGAGTATCACGTTCAACACCACACTACGAATACGTATGCAAGCACGCTTCAAGCCGAAATTGAAAGCTTCGAAAGAGGAGAAGGCACGGGAGAAAATTAGTAGGAAAGAGCTGGAGGAAGCTGTGGGAAGGAGGTTGGAAGATGATGAGGTTCGCAAATTGAAGAAAGCTCGGCGGGAGGGAGACTATCATGAAGCATTATTGCTCATCAAAGTCAAGAATAAGCACGACAAGTACAGCTGATATTTCTCATGAATTCGGGGACATGAATGGTTCTAGCAGGTAGATACCCATATGAAGTTGGCTTGTATAGATATCAGAAACGGTTGGGTTTCCGCCAAAGTGATACAGCGAAAGCTGTGCAAATGTGTTGTCCCCCTGTTCCCTTTCTTTATTAAGTTCCCGGCATCTGAGACGAGGCCCCTTATCTGTGCTCCGGCGTGGATGCCTTTAGGGTGCTCCTTCTGGGTCTCGCGAGAATCACAAAGTTGTTCATTTATGTTCACCAAAGACTCGGCGATACTCTGGGAAATATACCTTCGCTTCTCCAAGTCCTAACATATATAAAAATAAGCATACTGTTGTCAACAAACAGGCCAGATGTACTCGCAGCGGCAGAGAAAGACACCTCGGATCATCTAACTTGTATTGGATAAAAAAAGAACCTTTCAAAAGGCACAGTTTCTCTTGATAATTGCCCTCTACAAGATATGGGTTTAGAGTTTTTGCCATTTTCGGCACTTTCTTTTTTAGTCCAAACCCCTCCATATTGAATTTAAGGGGGGTGCAAATGACGGGCCGAGCCGAATTGAATCGACTTAAAAAAATAATTTTCCACCAAAGCCTTCAAATTTACAAAAACCCAACGCAACGAATTAACTTTTTCCAAGACGCTGCCCAAAATGTACACATTAGAAGCAGTTGACTCATTTCATGTATCATCGCCCGCGGATACATACATCTACGATATTGTACCCACGGCCTCAGGCCTAGCAACTATTTCGTCAGACGACAGCTTGAGACTTGTAGATCCGCTCGCCTTAAATAGACCGCCTATAAACTCGATCCGCAAGGTGCAAACCGATGTTACTTGTTTGAAGGCTCTGGGAGAGGGTGCTGCGGTTGTCTGTACGGCAGGGAGAGATGGCCGAGTCAAAATCTTAGATCCTAAGACCGGGTCCGTGGTGGGAGAAATGAAGTCCGGTGAGTAATAATCTTCGGTGCTTTACAAGTAAATTATCGGGGGACATTACTATACATTATTGTGGACAATCGTATTTTCCCGTTTTGCTTGAATATGTATTGTCAATATCCAAGGTTAAATTTCAGTGGCAGCGGCAGCTTTCTTCTTTGTCAAAATCTGCTCTTGTTCCAAAAAAAAGCTTCTGACTTCTGTTAGATCAAAATGCGCCTATATTATCACTAGCTTGTTCAGCTCCGAATTATATTGCCGCAGGCACAGAATTAACAAATCATCAAGCATCTGTTTTGATATGGTGAGCCGCCCGGCATCCTCATCACAGGTCCTATATTCACAGTATTAGGGACACCAGAAATCTTTCCACACCTACCGTTCAATATGTTGAAAGTCACAGCGATGATGTTACCGAAGTTAGTTGCCCAGTCCATGACATATTTAGACATCCAGCTTACTCTCATCTAGCTACAATTCCACCCCAGTCGACCACAGATATTGCTATCAGGCTCAACAGACGGTTTGGTAAACATCTACAATACCACAATCACAGACGAGGAAGAAGCTTTGCACCAAACTATCAATCATGGCCACTCGATTTCCCATGCCAACTTCCTCAGCGATGTCGATATCTTTGCTCTGTCACATGATGAGAAATTCTCAATCTACGAGTTGGTCACGAATCCGGAGGAAGGTGTTGAAGAACCACCTCCAGTACATTATGGGGACATGAGAGAGAAGCTGGGTGGCGAATATGTTGCGAATGTTCTGAGGAGACCGGATGGTGGTGCCGTGCTCGGGATTGGTACCCACAGGTAAGTCTTCTCTAAATCCAAGAGGAAAAGGTGGCTTATGATAGCAACTAACGTGAACTGCAGCCGAGAAAGTTTTGATCTTGTTCAATTGCAGAGCGGTTCCCCTTGGACATTTGCACCAGAGTCGAAGGTAACCTTGGTTGGTGCTCATGGGAGTGATATCGTTCGTTCCTTCTGTTTCCTAGATTCGGTAGGTGTCTCTATGATCGATCATTCTTCTTTTTTACTAATGTAAAAATGTAGCATAAAACAGTTCTTAGCGCAGGTGAAGACGGACAAGTGAAGGCGTGGAGGAGCGATTGAATTGACTGTGGGGCGCTTTCTAGACAAGGATCGAAATAGAACTACGGAAAGCAGTCTTTGAAAGTGGGCGGTATTTTATCTGAGTATAAAATGTAGGCTATAGTAGTAAATACTTCTAAATGGAACCCCGAGTATTTATTCGGAAATTGTTCTCGATGTTGCTGCTTTGTAATGACGCTGTAGAAGGAGCTCTCGGCTGGGAATTGCACGCGATAGCTCCGCTTAGAGAAGATAACAGCGTGGAAGCTTAAGACCAACCTCACCAAAAGGTATCGTCCACCCCGCGCATTTCGATATGTACTTTTTCGACTCCATAAGGCGATGACCGATTCCCCATATCCAGCTTCCGGCACGAATTAATTGCTGCTACGCGAAGTTCTACAACATGAAGGGCGGAAATAAACGGCTGCTACCGTTCTTAATATGTACGCTGCAACTTGGAGTATATCTTGCCCGAAGCTAATGTCTTTCTGCTACAGTATTCTTCCAGATACTCCTTCCGATAACATGTGCGAAAGCTCCCCTTGACGAATCGACATTGAGCACAGGCGCAGATGGCAGTCCGCAACCCTCAATAGCTGCTGAGTCGTCCACCCCCCAGCAACCGATCCGGGAACATGAGGAAGGCAGGAGTAGGATCGATGGTGAGATTGGTAGAAAACTAGAGTAAGAGTTTGCGCTGACTGAATCAAGGCACTGAGCAAGTAGATAAGGCACTCTTCTTTTTACGACGGTACGAACGCTTAAATCCTCGGCCTTCTCGAAAACCCTCTGGAATATTGGCACAAGTCGGCCAATATGTCCTCGCCGCTCTTCCCCGATTATACATCCAAGGCCCGCCATCAGATGGATCAGGAGAAAGCAAGGAGTTCAAGGCGCTTCCCAAGCAAGTGGCCGAAGCAGTTCGACTGTTGGAAGAGGCAGCGCAAGTTGAGAACCCGGATGCCATATATCTCCTCGCCCAAATGAACTTCTACGGTAATTTTACACATCCGAAAGATTACTCGGAGGCTTTCAGGAGATACCATCAACTTTCTTCGCTGAATGGTAACAGCTCGGCCCAACACATGATTGGTTTCATGTATGCTACTGGCATTGGAGGGGCTGTGAAGCAGGACCAAGCAAAGTCATTGCTTTACCATACATATGCAGCTCGTGGAGGGAATGTGAGGTCCGAGATGACTGTGGCATTCCGACATCATAGTGGGATTGGTACGGCACGAAACTGCGATTTGGCAGTTCAACACTACAAGAATGTGTCGGACAGGGCTATTGAGTGGTTCAGATCTGGACCTCCGGGAGGAATGGCTTGGGTTCCCGATTCTTATCGATTGGCGGACGATGATGGTGGAGTCTACGGGGAAGGAGCAAGCTTCTCCAGCGCTGGAAACAATGCCAACAAAGCTGGGCCGAGTTCTGATGCCCACGCGGCTCTGGATGATGTCCTAGAGTATCTTGATCTGATGTCGAGAAAGGGTGATTTCAAAGCGACTTTTAGTTTGGGGCGCATTCACTACGATGGCCAGAAAGGCCTCGCCCGGAACATGAAGAATGCCAAGTGGTATTTCATGAGAGTGGCCAAATTATATTGGGCAAAGGGTGGGGCGATTATCGAGAGTGACAAACCGGGATTAGAAAAAATTGCGACCAAAGCTGCTGGATATCTGGGAAGAATGTTCTTACGTGGGGAAGGCGTTGACCAGAACTATGATAAAGCCAGAATCTGGTTTGAACGTGGTATCAAAAGCGGCGATGCTGGCTCCCAACATGGATTGGGTCTTATGAACCTGAATGGCCTCGGTATTCCGAAAAATACGATCAGGGCTACTGAGTTATTCAAGGCATCTGCTGATCAGGACTATGCTCCTGCCCAGGTAGACATAGGCGCGCTGTATCTGGACCAAGGGACACCGGCTGACATCAAGGTTGCCAGCCGGTATTTCGAACTTGCTGCTCGCTATGGTCACATCGAAGCATTCTACTATCTTGCCGAGATTATCAATCAAGGAGTTGGAAGGGATCGAAGCTGTGGATTGGCAACGGCGTATTACAAAAACGTCGCAGAGAAGGCGGAACCTCTTGTATCATCATTTGCTGAAGCTAATCGGGCCTACGAGGAAGGGGATTCTGAGTTGGCGCTCGTCGGCTACATGCACGCCGCTGAGCAAGGGTTCGAAAGGGGCCAGGCGAATGTGGCATACCTCCTCGATCAACAAAAGTCCAAATGGGCTTTACCTTCTTGGCTAACCTTGTCTAACCCTCGGCCATCACTTTTGCAAAACGCTGCGCTTGCTTTGATATACTGGACAAGATCAGCTAAGCAAACGAATATTGATTCCATGGTCAAGATGGGAGATTACTATCTACATGGGATTGGAACAGAGCCAGACATGGACAAGGCAGCAACTTGCTATAATGCGGCTTCGGAGTTCCATCAAAGCGCTCAAGCATTGTACAATCTAGGCTGGATGCACGAGAATGGCGTTGGCCTCGACCAGGACTTCCACCTTGCGAAGAGATATTATGATCACGCTCTAGAGACGAACGACGAGGCTTATTTGCCAGTGACACTGAGTTTGCTCAAATTGCGTCTTCGAAGCGCGTGGAATACTCTGACTAATGGTCGGGTGAACTCCATTCAAGATGAACCCGGTAAGTCGTTCTTTCCGCTCCTCGTGTCTCATATATTCTAATAAGTTGTAGCGCCTAAGAAGCAGTGGTCACTATCAGAATGGATCAGCAATTTTCTCCAAGACGACCACCCATACTATGGTGATGCCGATTATGACGATAACTACCTGCCTGACAATGATCCAATGCCTGGTGGGGATGTGGATGGATTTTATGATGATATTATTGATGATGGGATTTTGGAAAGCCTCATTATCATTGGTTTAGCTGCAACGTTGGTGTTTCTCATATATTATCGTAACCAGCATCAACAGGCACACAGGCGCCAGGAAGAAGCGAATAGAGCACAGCAGGGCAACCAGCCAGTAGCCGGGTTACAAGGTCAACAGCCTCAAGGGCAGGACCAAGGGTTTTTCCCTCAGCCAGGAGACCCAGCCCGCAACGATTGGGTTGCAGGTGGAGTAGGCCATTGAATGACTGTAATTTAAGCTGTAAAAAGATTAGCATCAAAAGCGAATTGAAAATACCCTGTGTCAGAATCTGCCTAAAATTAAACGTCAATGGTCCGAGCGACACTGAAATTTTGGTCCTTGAGAAAAGTCCTGTCATGGCTGTCGTTCTGACTCGTTCATTGCCAGTCAACCCCTCGCCTCGCTCCATGTTCACGAAAGTCAACAACAACAAAAATGCTCACAATCATTGATCCATGACTAACCGTCAAAAGCACTAACGCTGCCTCAAGATCGCGACCAAGATCACAATCACAATTACGGTCAAAATGTCAACTCCAGCAGCCAAACGCCGTCGCATCGACGCCGCCTCCCACACACTCGCGAAGCCCTTCCGCTCCCCATTCAAGACGCCCTTCAAATCTCCGGTCAAAGGCCAGGCATCAGAAGATAACACTAGCACGCCTTCACAGAGCAGCAATCCGCCCGCACCCCGCAACTCCATCTCCATTCTCGCCGACAAGAACCCCAACGTCCCCTCTCTCCCCAGCAGTCTCGCAACACCAGCCCGCGGTCCCCGCTCCAGGAAGACCTTCACGTCGCCCGTCCAAGCAGCTGCTCTCAATGCGGACCCCGAGGTAGCGTCTCTGCTTCGCGCACAGCGGGAGCTTGAGAAGCAGCTGAGGGAAGTGAAGGAGGAATTGGAGGCTGCAGAGCAGGCGAAAAAGATTGAGGCAAATAGTCGGAAGAAAGATCCTGAGGGGGAGATTGATGGGGAATTGGTGGAGTTGATTGGGAAGTGGAGGGGGGCTAGTAGGCAGGCTGCTGAGGAGATGTTTGGGTTAGTTAGGGATCGGGTTAATAGGTTGGTATCAGCATCCTCTTACCCGAACTGTTTGCTAATTATTCATTCTAGGATGGGTGGGCCGCGAGCTTGGAAGGATGCGCAGAAGAAGAGGGAGGAATTTCAGAATAATTGGGATCAGGATGAACAGAACAACGCGGATTCGGATGATGACGAGGATGTAGCGGAAGCTAAGGAGAATGCGAAGAAAGATCTGTATGCTCAGTACGATGTCGATGAGGAGACTGAGAATGAGAAGTCACAACGGCCTAAGGGACTTGGTGATACTGGAGAACGGCCTGGAGAGGAAGATGTAGGCTTCCCTCTCTTGGTCCTGTTTGACCGTATCGTACTGATTGTGTCTAGGAATTCACGATGGCTATGATGCTCAGAACACTGAACGTTGATCTGGATACCATTGGCTATGACAGAGAGCAAGAAAGATGGACGGATTGATACGATTGACGACATCTTTTATGACTTACGAATTATGGGTGTATGGTATGGGCGGCAAAAGGTTGGGGGTTTACTGGCGTTTACTCAGGTTTTTAGAGGATGATCTATTTGCTGGGATGCTTAAGAGCTAAGTACACTCAACTATTAGCAGTGCTGTTTACAATCGATACCTATTTAAAGACCTTCAATTCCACACTTTATCCTAATTGATGAATAAATACTCTTCGACGCCAGCCAGGCGTCGTAAGGAGTTCCAATTCAAAGTTTTTGTCTTCCAGTCTCCCGCGTCCAGCCCTCACACTCCATTTTGAATTTCAATCTGAATAACCTAGAAACAAGGACGTAGGTGTCCTTGGAGTGCAGAATAGTGGGGTGTTCGTCCTAATAAGGGAATTTTCTGGGCTACGTAATATTCTTAACGATGGGACTCGGATTGTAGTCCCTATACCTTCTTCTCTAAGTATTATATAAGAAATATTCATCTATAAACAAGATGTATTTAAAAACAAGATCCATACTAGGCCCTAGAGAGCTAGGGAATTTTATTTTATTGATTGCAATTAAGCGGGCCACAGGCTCCCTTCACAAACTCCCCCCAAGTTCAAGAACTACTTTTATCGGCGCACTCAGGATTAGCTACAGGAAGCGTCCCAGAAGTAGGCTAAGCGCTTGTTCCCTCTTTTAACCGATTTCAATGTCAGGAGTACAAATCATCCAGCGAACGAAGATTTGCAGTGTTAACCCACCTTTTAAATCAGATGACGACAGTAAAGAATGTCCCAAGATTTGGTCAGTAAGAAAATCGAAGCAATAAATTTCCTTGGATCAGTACAAAGCTAATACCAGGCTTCCTGATACGGAGAGAAATCAATTTATGCATATCATCATGTACAAATACCAGTGATATCAATCCTTCAACCTGCCATAAAAAGTCATAATTCATAACCCCCTTCCCCTTTCCCCCTCAATAAACATAAGCCCCTTGCGTCAACGGCAACTGCGTAGCCGCCTCACACGTAGCATGCACACCATCAGCCTCGACCCTATAACTCTCCGGATCAACCTTCATCTTCGGCATAACGTCATTAAACTTCATATCTCTCTTCCCAATCTTTCTGCAATTCTTCACTGCTTCGATGCGTTTCTTTAAGCTATAAGAGGCGATGGCGCCGCTTGTGATGGAGGATTCGGACACGAAGAGGATGGATGTTTGGGGAACGAGGGGCGCGAACATGGGGCGGGAGATGATAGGTTGGACGGTGGGGATTGAGGCGTTGGGATCACCCTGGGGTTGTTAGCAAGTGGGGAGAAAGATAGGAGGGGTAAAGGGCGAAATACCATTTGTGCATAAGAGATTAATCCGCTCTTGATAACAGTCGCTGGCTTGGTGCCAAACCAAGCTGGGTCCCATACCACGAGATCAGCCAGCTTCCCTACCTCTACGCTGCCAATTACATGGCCCATACCCTGGGCAATAGCTGCATTGATGGTATATTTGCTGACATATCTCTTCACGCGGAAGTTATCTGCGCCTGTTCCCTCGTCTTCTTTCAAAGTGCCGCGCTGGACTTTGTTTTTGTGGGCTGTGTTCCAGGTTCGGAGGATGACTTCGCCGCAGCGACCCATGGCTTGGGAGTCTGAGGACATCATGCTAATGGCGCCGAGATCGTGGAGGACATCTTCGGCGGCGATGGTTTCGGCGCGTATTCGGGACTCGGCGAAGGCAACATCCTCGGGGATATTTTTGGATAAGTGATGGCATACCATCAACATATCAAGATGCTCGTCGAGGGTATTTCTCGTATATGGCCGTGTTGGGTTAGTTGAGGAGGGAAGAACGTTTGCGTGCTCGACGACACTGATGATATCTGGAGCGTGACCGCCGCCAGCACCTTCAGTATGATAGGTATGAATTGCTCGGTCTTTGAATGCTGCAATAGTTGATTCGACGAAACCGGACTCATTCAATGTATCAGTGTGGATCAGACACTGAACATCAAGCTCATCACAGACTGTCAGGCAGGAGTCGATCGCCGAAGGGGTGGTGCCCCAATCCTCGTGGAGTTTGAGACCACAAGCTCCAGCATTGACTTGTTCCCGGAGTGCTAGAGGGTTGCTGTCGTTTCCTTTGCCTGTGATTCCAATGTTTACTGGTAGGGTATCACAAGCTTGAAGCATTTGACGCATATAGTTCTTGCCAGGTGTGCAAGTTGTTGCACTTGTACCAGCACTGCAAATGATTAGCTAGCTCTCACCTAAAAATTCAATATCACATACCTTGGACCAGTCCCTCCTCCAAGCATTGTAGTGATTCCAGACGAAATCGCCTCATACACTTGTTGAGGACAGATGAAATGAATATGGGTATCGAAGCCTCCCGCAGTTATAATCTTGCCCTCGCCAGCGATGACATCTGTACAAGACCCAACGACCATGTTGGGAGTTACTCCTTCCATGACATCTGGGTTGCCCGCTTTTCCAATTCCAACTATAACCCCGTCTTTGACACCGATATCTGCTTTGTAGATACCGGTCCAATCCACAATCAGGGCATTCACAACAACTAGGTCCAATGAATCTTCATCGGAAACTCCAGTCGCTTGGCCCATCCCTTCTCGTAGCGTTTTACCGCCCCCGAATTTGCATTCATCACCAAATGAAGTGAGGTCCTTTTCAACCTTGACCCAGAGATCCGTAAAGCCTAGCCTGACAGTATCACCGGTAGTAGGTCCAAACATGGTCGCATAAGCAGCCCTGTCCATCTCGAACATATCAATGTGAGCAGCATCACCAGCTGGATCGGAGACATGCGCAAATCCTGCCTGTTGAAGCTTGGAAAGGATCTCATCTGCACGAGAAAGATCCACCGGCCCATTAGCAATATGATTCCCACCGCGGATGATCTTGTTTCCACCAATTTCAACAAGAGTCACTGTCTTTGTATCTCCAGGCTCGAAACGGACGGAAGTTCCTGCTGCGATGTCGAGACGGTATCCGTAGGCTTTGATACGGTCGAATTCAAGCTGGGGATTCGTCTCGATGAAGTGATAATGGGAGCCAATCTGCCACGGTCAAAACCTCTTTTCCCAGCAGACACGATTTACGTACCTGAATTGGTCTATCTCCCTTACTCGTAACCTTCAACTTAATTCTCTTCCTGCCCTCATTCAGTACCACCTTCCCCTTAACCGTAACAACAGCACCAGGCTGTTTCGTCGCCTCATATTCTTCCGCCTGCGGCAATTCAAACAAGTTTATGTCAGGTATAGGTAAAAAGCTGCCATATAGAGCTTTAGCTAGATCACCATCATCGCTACTAATGGGGTGGTGCACAGTAACGAGGTAGGTTCCCGTAGGAAACGTGCCTTCGATCATGATCTCCGTGAGGGTCGAGCAGACGGAGGGCAGGACATGACGGCGCCCGAGCATGGTGGCCCCGATAGACATGAGGTCCGCGACTGTATGCTGGCCATCGCGGATGAGCTTTTCAGGTGTTTGTTAGAATTCGTGTTTTTGTTTTTGGGCGGGGGATGAGGCACTTCTTGGAGATTGTTCGCGATAAGAGCCTGCGCAGGGTGTCAATTGAACAGTTCCCTTGTGATTTAGGACATGGAAGATACTGACTGCTGCTTCAGAGTGATTCAGTTTCACGCCACGGGCGAGACGACGTTGTGCGAGGAGGCCGAGCTGGGAAATGACCAGCTTGTCGAGCTGTGGTGGGGGAGAGTGTCAGCGAGTTTTCTGTCCTTGGGTTGGTGGGGGGCCTAGACGGACTTCTTTGGGTACGAGATGCATTTTGACCTTGTATGAATAGCTTCACAGCATCAGGACAGCTTGATGTAGCTTCAATTTAGCTTCAATTGAGCCCAAGGGTGTTCCAGAGTGCTTCACTACCCCGCATGGTGGTTCGATATTTTTGGGACGATAAGAACAGGGGAGCTGACTGGGTCAGTGCAAGTTGATTTTAGGCTGACATGTCATGGCTTGGCAATGCCCTACTGTATCAGACAAAAGAAAATCAACAAGAGTATATAAAAATTCAGAGGGAAGAAAAGTTCTTGCTACTGTGACATGGACATTTCATTCAACATTGATGTTATCATATAGGCATATATAAATGCCTCCCGTGTATATATACAGGTACGTCAATACGCCTGGACCATCCAAGAGGCCCCACCATGCACCATAACCCCAAGCATGCATCCTTTATTTATTCCTACTGGTCCTCTCCAATCCATGGTATAAATGTAAACTCCAAATTCAAAATCCCAATGCAGCGCTAAATGCAAAACCAAACCACTTGAACTCCTAGGTAAAGCCGGGAAAGGCTCTCGACAGCGCTTTTCTCCCTTTAAGCATTGTTAGCGTGGCCTTGGCTCATGGATCGAAGGATACTAACATTTTGGAAGCCTTCGTCGGTCATTGATTACATCTGGGTCCTGGATAGCAGCCTGCCCCGCTGCCAAATCGCGAATTCTCTGCTCCACGACCTCTCGCCGCGAAGGTCTGTCCGAGACTTCATTACCAAGAACCGAAGCTTGAGGTCGAGTGGGCAAACCAGTGAAAATTGGTTGCTGCCCGAATAGTGGCAGTTCTGAGACCGGTGAAAGTTCTTGACCAGGTTGGGGATCGAAAATTGGAGTAATTTGGAGCCTCAACTTCAACTTCTTAAATCGACTCCGGAGGGTAGAGGTAGCACCGGAATCGGCGGACGCCTCGCTGTCGTCTACAACTATCCTAGCACGTAACCTTCGCAAGTTTCGCTCGCGTCGAACCATTGCATTTGTTACTTTCGTTGGACAGTACCCAGGTGGCAATGCACTTTTCTTGCACAGGGGGCAGAGTGAACTGCTCGATCCCAAGAAAGTATCAATGCACTCCGGATGAAATATATGGCCACAGCTGAGCTCTCGGATCTCTGTTACCTCTGATTCATAGTCGTCGAGACATATGGGACATGTGGGCTGCGAGTAGGGCAGGAATTTGTGAGCAAGAACCGAGTCTCGAGTAGAGGTACTGTCGTCCATAAATATTGTTTCAGGAAGAGCGGTTCGGTTGTTACTTGTGGAGCTTTCATTCCGGGCCTTTTTCTCCAATGTGCTGGCAGTCATACTTCTTATGTGGAGTGGAGATGAAGGCAGGAATTTCTCGCTCTCGTCGCTATATATGAAAAGAGGAAGTCGGTCTATGCAGTCTTGAGGCACTGTGAGGCGCTTGATGCCAAGAGCTTCGAGGTTCACCTCGCCGCTTGCCACCCGGCGGCGTAGAGAGCTCCGTCGAGCTCGTTGAATTAGGTGCATTGCGGCTGAAATTAATCCCAGGATGACGATTAGGACGGCAATGACAAGGAGTAAGAGGACCCAGAATTGAGGTAAAGTGGAGGAGTTTGCGTTGTCGATAGCAGTGTACAGTCTGACATAGTCTCGGGGGTCGATACCAGGGAGTTCTGAGATTTGATGGCCGTGAGGAACGCTGGTCATGTTTCCCGAGTAGAGACTCAGCTGACGCATTAATCGATCGCCATGGAATCCAGGGATTGTATACACCGGATACTGGTACTGCGTTTTCCAGGCACCGCCATCTCGAAGGTCCCATGCCAACGAGCTAGGAGGAGGAGGAGTTTGGGTTCCATTGTCAGGAAGATAAAATATGAAAGCCTTATTTGGGTCCTGGCGGGCGGCACTCAGATATTCTTGAGTGCATTCGACATTAATCCAAGGAGCTATGGCGATTAGGGTAAAGTCTGTAGGTGGTAGGTTGGCTTGTCGAGTGACATTAGATGGTATGTAGTCTTTGGACACATTATAGCAGGCGCCGTTCGTGTCCAGGTCGGGGACATAGAGGAATCCACTTGAGACGCCGCTTGTGTCGGAATTCTGTATCGAAAGGGTTTGTATATTGTCTTGGAGATCCTGATAGAAGGAAATGTTTGGCTGTCTGGGGATTAGTCGAGTTTCTGTGTGACTGCGACACTCGAGGCGAGGTCAGATTACGTACCGATACTTGTGCGACCACCGACTCGAGTTGCGCGTTGATGGCCGTGTTACTCCATTCTTCGTTTGGGAAGAGCAGGCTATATAACGGTCAGCAATCTGAAGGTCTCGTGCTGAGGGCGGCATTGGTGTTGGTATTGCGGCTCAGCTGAGACCTGGCGCTGGAGAACCGGGGATTTGGGCTTGCCGCGGGGGTAATGAGACGGGCAAGACCTACACGTAAGATTCTATTTCATTTGCAGCTGCAAACACAAGAGGCAGTCAGTACATGATAGCAGTGGTATATCGCTGTCTCAGATAGATTCGACACGACGGATGGTACCGTTATGATGGCGGAAGCCAAGAATGTGTGCATCTGGGCGCCAAGGAGGCCGAGGAACTTGGGGAAAACGTACACATTATTACCTCTGGGAGGACCGGGAACGCGCTGAGTGTCTTCCAGCTAGCAGCAGGCCATTCGGGCAGCTTCGATCGTGGGTAAACATATGTACAAGACGTTGGGTGACGGTCCGGAGGCTCGCGGTGGTGCAAGACGTCGCGATATGCACTTCTGGTGAGGGACCTAAAGAGAAGGATGCCAAGGCTCCAAGGAAAGCTGGAGAAGACAAGCTTTTTGGACAGTGAAGATCGTGCCGCGGATTGGCCTTGACCGGGCTTGTTGGCTTCTCGTTTACCCGCGAATCGACGTATCAGAAAGGCTATTTGAGGGGCTGGCCGAACGCGCGGGTAGAGCGTGTTTAAACTTTGCTGGGCATGCACAGGGGGATTGATATTACTGTACGGAGGTTTGTTCTGGGGGAACGGGGAGATGGATGTTGAGGTTCAACACAGTCAGTGCCCAGTACGCATACTTCAATTCTGAATTCTGAATTCTGAATTCTGAGTTCGCAGTCATTCCCATTGCTTGACTGAATTTTGAACTCGACCGCCTGCAGAGAACAAACTCTCTTCAGACAAGAATACGAGCCGTGACTCGTACTCGTACCCCTCGAAGATACGATACGGAGTTCGGACGAATTCTCCGATATCCGAATCGAATCACCGCAATGCAGCCAGGTGGAGCCAGAACAGCGAACCACATTTGTCTCGGATCTCAGCTTAGTCATCGCTAAGGTGAATGCTGACTGACCTGACGTGCACGTCTGGAGTGAGGGAACGCGAAACCCTGAAAGGCATCTTTGACTCCATCCCCTCAATGACGCGAAATCGAGGGTGTGAGCCTCAACAGTGAGCACCTCAAAACCCACTCCCAGCAGCATACTGCTCTGCACTGCAGTGCGCTGCATCTTCCGCCCGCCATGCCTCCCCTCCCCAGTCAGAAAGGCACCGGCAAGAAGGGCAGAGACCGCCAGAGTCGCAGTCGCAATACTACTCCCAGCATCGGTGCAAGCAACTTCCCCCACACCGAATCTGGGAGCACCGATCTCCTCGAGCTTCCTAAAGACAAGTTTCCGACCTCGCCTGACTTCGGCGACTATGCCGGAGCCGCAATTCCTAGCTCCAGAGAGTTGGAAGCCCTCTCTGAGAAGCTGCAGAAGCTCATGGCCGTTATCGAGATGCGGGGTAATATCTGTGACAAAGGCATGAGGATACTCGCAGACATGAGGAAGAAAAGGCTAGAGGTGGCAGAGAAAGAGCGGACGGACGAGGAGATCAAGAAAAGAAACGCCGCCGACGAAGAAGAGAGGGGCAGACTGAAAGCAAACAAGATCAAGAAGAGGAAGGATGTGAGTACCGGGCGAGAAGAAAGACCATTGACGCATGGCGCGCATGGTTTGGCGCCTCAAGATGGATCAAACTTAGGTTCGTATCAGTATTCTTTATTTGTTGTGGTCGCTTCTGAGGTGGTGAATTATTGAATATGTCATAACTAAGTACTTCAACTTGCGACGGGAAGCTAACCACGGTTCCCTCCTCAGACCGATCATCTCCAATGCCTCTAGTACGGAAAACATCCCGCAGACTGTCAGGCGATGATTCTGCAAGCTCATCGTTGTCGCCTGTTGCGCCAGCAACCCCTGCCGCCACTGGTATGGACGTGGATGAAAAAGATGAAGCTGCCATCGATGATGATTCTAGCTCCGACGAACACCAACCTCCGCCTGCTCCCGCAATACCTCACCTCCAAACCTTTGGTGATGATCCGTCTACATTCCCAGATCCAACAGTGTACGAGATTCGAGAAGTAACGCCTAACATGGATGACGATATAAAGCGCGAGATCTATTCAGTTGCATATTTCCCCGAGTCGAACCTCGAAGACTTAATCCCCGGAACCCCTCCCGACAAAGATTTCAGCAACGCAAAGCCCACAAACCAAGTCCAAGCCAATACCTTTGCGACCTATCTCGAGCCCTATTTTCGTGCGTACACCGAAGAAGACAGCGCCTTTTTAAGAGAGAGAGGCGACCGTACTACCCCGTTTGTTATTCCTCGCCGAGGCAAGAAGCATTACAGTGAAGTGTGGGCGGAAGAAGACGGGGCCATGTCACTAGACAATCCCCTACATGGCCGCGACAAGCTTCCGGCAAATCAAGCCCGTGGTAGCATTGACGCCATGGACGATGCAGCCGCGGAGACTGACCAGATCTCGGCTGGCCCGATTTTATCGAGATTATTAGCAACTCTTAGACCTGAGCATCGTGCTCCACCGTCTGAGGAGAGACCAACGACAAATGGTCTTACAAATGGCGAGGCAAATATTAACGGAGAGCCTAACGGGGACCTCGGAGACGTAGTTCAGCCATCTGGAGATTCAGCAGCACCAGTTCCTTCCGCAACCTACATGACTGAGTCATCGTCAGAATCCTGGAAGAAAGCCAGCCACCCAAAGCTCGATTACTCCCAGGTGGATGAAAGAATCAAGCAAGAACTCCGTCACATTGGTTTCCTACCTCCTGATCCTGATCCTGATTTCGATGCTCACTATGACGACGAAATCGCTGTGCGTTTACGCGCACTCCAAGCCGAGTTAAAAGAACAGTCTATTATCAACGGCGCACGCAAAGCCAAATTACAGGACCTTGTCAAAGAGCGAATGGCACACCAAGAATACACGACCATTCTCGAAGATCTTGATAGTCAGGTTCAAACAGCGTATCTCAAGCGGACACGTACGATGGGTAAGAGCAAGAAGAACAAGCGGCCTGGCGGCGCTGGTGGAGGAAGTCACTTTGTTGGTAGTGCGACAGGCATGGCTAGACCTGGTATTGGCGACATGACCAAGACTGTGATGGAGAGACGCAAGAAATGGATCGAGGGCGTCGGACCCGTTTTTGATGATGAGCGGAGCACTGTGAAGGTGCCACGAGTGTCGAATCCAGGCAGCTCTATTTTCAAGCCAGAGGACATGGCGGAACTCGTTAAAAGAGAAAAGGAATCTTGGGACGAAGATGCAGAAGAGGAATGATTTTGCGAATACATTGTGTTTTGGGAACGGAGTCAGTAGGTCGGAAGTGGCGTTCATGGGGCGGATGTCTTTGAAAGATATACCATTAACATTGTGGGGCAATGGATTTGTCGTTGGCTTATAGGTCTCGAGCGTAGCTGAATATGTAAATTTGTTGACCAAGGTCCGGTCTTTAGTCTACGAGCGTAGGCCATTGATACCTTTGACTGCCGTGAATCGTAAACATGTCCGTAAATTTGATGCCTTCTTACTCCAATTTGTCTCTATCATTATGTACCAAAGCGAAACCCTTTCGCAGTCTCAAGCTGCTTTTACAGTGGGCTTGTATTTGCTGTGGATACCATCTTTACAGCTTGACTATCCATCTCCACTTTGTGCTTTACGTGATGGATTTGTTGCAAATCTCGGATGAGTAAGTTGTTAAGAGCATTGGGCAGAATCTTCCAAATGTGGTTATTTGTTTTTTAACTTTAAATGATGACTTCTATTCTCATTGCAAGCACCGCGTTCTTGCAGTATATCCTATTCAAAGTTTCATTCTCTCGCCCTGACTAGAACATTATAGAAGTATGCAACATACTATAATTTTAAGTATCTACGAACAGGTGTCTTGTGCGGTTCGTCCTTTTGGGTAGTCACCGCTCCACTGACCGCCTTCCTCGTGTAACGCGAGCCGAATTCACGCGCTTTCCCAAAACAACCCCAAATAAACAGAGAAAGAGCGACCAAAATATATTTTGCCGAATCTGGAAGGAGCACCAGCAGGCTTTAAGGCCGAGTTACCGCTGGATTCTGTGCAATTGCGCCACCCTCACAATCTTCCACACGAAACGGCACTTTCACGATGCCCTCCGAATCTGCCATATTCGCCCGGGCGCAGGAAGAGGGCGTTAGTGCCAGCCGGGTGGCGGCCTACTTCCGAACCAAGCGGGAGGATGTTGCCATGAGGTATCCTGAAAAGTCGAGGGCCTGGCAGGCTAACTACGTGGAGACGCTGGTATGGGAGCACTACTGTATGTTTTGACCGATATCCAAAGTTTCGCAGGGCTTACTGACCGATGTAGTTCCCGGGGAACCTTTCCCGGGAAATGTCAAGGTTGATCGAGATCAATCTAGTGCCGACGAGCCTGCTGGAACTTCTCGATTGGATCGCATTTTCAGCGCCGACACACCCATCACACGTACCATAAATGAGGACGCAGGCAGACCTTGGGTCCATGATAAATTCTCTTCTACTGTGGAACATTCTGATCGCAAGGAAAATCCGCCGTCAGCCAGGGTCTCGGACTATTATCCTCCAGTCGGCCGGTCGGATAGCTACAAGCCTCCTGGATCTTCCCGTATTGACAGTTATAGACCAAAGCATGAATCCACCCCGTCTCCCCCAAAGCGGAAATTGTCCCACAGCTCCTGGGACAATATTCCGACGGGCCCAGCTGCTAGTCGACCCGACAAGAATGCAGATCTGACACTACGACAAATGGTTATAAGTGCCGGCTTTGGAGCCAAGGAGTATGAGACTACACAACAATCATGTCATGAGCAAGTTAGAGCGAAGCATTCGGAAAGGGTTCTGAGCCAAGAGTGGCTGAAATGGAAAGAAGAATCCCTCATTTGGAGACGGTTTTGTAGGTCTTCACTGCGGCCTTATCTTTGAGGCTTTTCACTAATGCTTCGCAAATAGTCGATCCGAAACCCTTTCCTTTCAAAGAGCCAAGCTGGGCTTCGCATTCTAAGGGCCTTGGTCCGGGTGGTGGGCTTAAGTACGACCTCAAAGAATGTCTGACAGCGTGTGCGACATTCTAATATCTCTGAACATGGCGCTAATTTTGCTAACTAGGTTCCCAACCAAGATTCCCGCTGTGGTCGAGGAGGTGGATAAGAGAGGCATACCTGGCCCAACAGAGTACTTTACCTTGGAAAAGCGAATGGAAGCTATGGCCAAGGCTCGTGGCGGTCTAGAATTCCGTCGCCAATTCTTCCAACATCTACAGCGGATGCGGGATCGAGCTAATCAGGAGCATAAGGATTGCGACAAGAGTGTAAGAGCTTTTATGGCAGATAAGCTTACCTGGAATAAGTTTTGTAAGTTCGATTGGCAACTAGGGGCTGCAGTCTACTGATGATGACAGTTGAAGAGCCGTTTCCAGGCAGGAAGCCCCTTGGCGGACACACGAAGACGTGCATGCGAAGATCTGATCGTACCGAAGAGCCCAGCACTACCACACCAACAAGGTCTAGGCAGCCGTTGACAACGGTCACGAATCGGACCAGGCCGGTAGTTCAACTGCCACCGGCCCAGTCTGGAAAATGTGCCACTGAAAGTCGGACATTCTCCCCAAGCCTTCCAAAATGCGTGGATACCCATCCGATTCCTCCTCCGGCTGCCTATTCTCAGCCGATGCCAGAATCTTCCATTACAAGTCAGACATTCAAAACTGTCTCTGTTCAGGGCAGCCAGATCTCTTGCTCTATGGAAGCGCTCAAGAACATCTCGTACTCAGTAATCAAGGATACTAAGTACGAGCTGGTTGGAAGGGCGCTGAATTGCGAGTTCATAATCCACCAGACAGCAAATGGCAATGGATTGTGTCTAAGAGCTGCTCCGCTAAAGGAAGGTGATACCTCAGCAGCAGAGCGGGGCGCTGGGTTTTTGCACGCTTGGGTTGGGGAAGTCTTAGAAAGAGGCCCCATTGAAATGTCAGAATACTGGCTTGATTTTTGCACTGCCAACGGGGTCCCTCAACATCTCGTAGAGGGTATCAGGAACCGAATTTCTGTGTATGACAAGGAAGCTGCAACCGGCGATATCTCTGTTGGAAAGAACTGGGCTGGTTTATCCAAGAGCCTTACCTGTCCAGAGAACCAATGGGAGCTATACACCGAGGCCTTCGCGGCCAGCGATATTGACCGACTTGTTATCGAAGAAAGTGCCAAAGTAAGTGGAACATTCTCGTCGGCGTACCACTTACTGATATCTGTAGGCCGAAGGACTGCTTCGGATGGTGCATGATGAAGAGACTGGAGAAGTAATTACTTTGGGGGAATATGAGAAGAGGATTTTGTGCCGATTCGTCGGTCTTGTACAGACAGAGACGACGAGGAAGCGAAAGGCGGATGATGAGGAAGAGGAAGAGGATAACTATAAGCGAATTAAGGTCGATGAGGAGGCATAGGGCAAAATGCATCCGCGTAGCTGTAAATACGATTGTTTGATAATTCCCAACCCATTGTGGCACATTCTCATAGCTTTTCAAAAACGTATCAAAAGTTTGGAAGAAGCCAGCCAGGGTCACATGTGCACCACGTGATTTGGCGCCCTTAGCGCGATCGGGCGCGTCACATTTTTCTTCCCCCTCATCTCAAAGCCGAAGCCGTCCACCTCAATTGCCACCCCCCACACTCGCATCCCAGATCACGTCGTATTTGAGAGGCCCAGGACTGGGGATGTGCCGTCGAGATGTCAACGTTTGGCGGCTTGATGGTCGAATTCCCAGACATTCGAGGTGCGTAATTTGCGCTCCTCCCTAGCTTCTACTAATTTTCTCAGTCGACTACTTCCGCGACATTCCTGGCCAGCGACGACCATTGAAGTGTTTCCTAAGCCATGTGCATAGTGATCACCTTACGGGACTGCTCGACTTCAAAGCTTCCTTGTAAATGAAGCCCTCCAAATCTTCCATATCAATAATTGCTAATCACGTGTACAGCGTTTACTGCTCTGCAGCAACGAAGGAGCTGTTAATTCGACTTGAACGGTCTACCAATAGGATTAACTTCGAGAATGGGATTTTGGAGGTCAGGAAGCAGGATTATAAGGCGCTAGAGCCGAGATTGAAGACGATTCCGTTGGAGACGCCGACGAGGATTGAGTTGAAACCTGGGAGTGAGATTCAGGTTACGCTGTTTGATGCTAATCATTGTACGGGGGCTGTTATGTTTCGTAAGTCTCACCTTGCGATTTCATGGCCGTTACTAATGTGAGATAGTTTTCGAGGGCGATAGCAAGGCGGTATTGTACACTGGCGACATCAGATCGGAACCATGGTTTGTCAATAACTTGACGCGGAATCCCTTCTTGATTGAGTACACGTCCGGACTTAAGACTCTGGATTGTATATACCTGGATACCAGCAATACCGGGCCTATGAACTTTCCTACCAAGGCTCAGGGACTAAAGGAGCTGCTACAGAAGGTTTCAAAGTATCCCGGAGACACGATCTTCCATTTTTCGGCTTGGACGTTTGGTTATGAGGAGGTTTGGATGGCTTTGTCCCGCGCTCTCAAGTCACAGGTGCGCAATCTTTCCCCTCAATTCCTATCCCGCTTTTTGATTTGCTTTATCTTCCCACTTCCCCCTCGTCTTCAGCTATGCTCCAGAATATGCTAATGGTGTGGTAGATTCATGTTGATAAATATAAATTGCGGCTTTACGAATCTCTCCGCGGAAAACGCTCCAAAGATGACAATCTCTTGCCTTCTGGACCCTTTCTCGCTCACGAAGGCCCAGTCCTGACCGGCTATACATGTGGAAACACGCCTCAAGACGGATGTCTAACTAGCGACCAGACTGTTCGCCTTCATAGCTGCGCGAAAGGCGTACCTTGTTCTGCCATCAATGATAATGACAACGTGGTCTGGATTCGGCCGATTGTAACCAGAAGGAAGAATGGAGATGAAATTCCAGAGGTTGGTGTTGGCGGAGGAGGGGAGGATCTATTACAACGTCCTAAGCTAGAGTTGGACAGCGATGCCATTACGCAAATCATATCTGAGTAAGTTGAGGACGCCATGATCCCTGCTCTTGATACTGACTTTGTTCTAGAATCAACAAAGTCGAAGCCCCTGGCAGCCATGCTCTCAAAATGAGATTCATCACGGGTATTCGGTCTATGGGAAGAACATTAGATCTGGAGAGCATAGAGCCCTTTCTTGAAGGCGGCGAGCTGTCTCCACACGATCTCATAAAAGCCATCGAAAAAGCGGCGTCTGAAAAGAGGAATGTAGGCGCGGGCGAGATGACTGGAGATGGCGCTCTTCCTAAGACAATCACATTTCCGTACTCCCGTCACTCGTCCTATCCCGAGCTTTGCGATCTCGTCCGGATCTTCAAGCCGAAAGACGTTTACCAATGCACGGTTGATGAGGAGACTTGGGATGAAGGTATGCTCTGCTCTGTATTGAAGCTTGCCAAAACTCACTAATGATTACGAACAGACGTCAGTGTCAGAAGGCTCTTCGGGCACGAATGCTCAGCCAAAATCTTCCGCCATGACGCCGAAATCAGAGCGAGCAGAGTTAGAAAAGCCGAGCAGCAAAGAGACCTTCTCTCCAGTCAACAGACTCAAACCACAGCTAGCCCTCAGTCTTCACGGGATCATGATGTCAGGCAATTTATGGGATTGACAAAGTCTTCTCCAGCCCGGATGCCGATGGCACCGAAGAGGGAGATTCGGAGAAATGCCCAAGGCCAACTAAGACTTCACGATGCAGATGGTGAGATTGGCCTCCCTTTGACACAAAATATGAGCACGCCACCTCGAAAAATACCAGCTCATCCCGCCTCCAGTGAAAAAAGCGTTTCATCATCACAACCACTGCCCACGAAGACTCCATTTCAAGACATTTTTGGAAGTTCTCCGGGATCAGAATCCCAGAATCGGCGCCGAAGGCTCATACTTGAAGGGCTTGATCTGGAGCCAGCAAAGCGTCAACGGGTGCATTTTGATGGCTCGAGTCTCTCACCTGTTGCTGAGAGGACTGATGGACCTTCAGCAAAAAGTGAAGTTGCAGTAGGGGCTCAATCACCAACACTCGTTGAGAATGCCTCAACAGTTTCTGTGGGCATTGCAGCCGCACCTATAACACTACTCTCCTCCCCCTTGTGGAGAGAGAAGAATCCAGCAGATGCTGACAACAGAATGGCACCCATATCCTTTTTTCCACCGCGAAGCACGCAAGCGGATGTCAAGATCTCGATTGAGGTGAAGCCCGCACGCCCGGAAGGAAATGAAGCAGAGGCACTTGTTGAAGCTGAATCGCCGGAAGGCGAATCTCATGCCAACACTCCAGGCTCGGAAGCAGACAGTATTCCGGAGCAGGAACCCGTTGCCCACCCTCCAAATCGCCCTCAATATTCTACAGACGAAAATGACCAGGAAATTAAGTTCGAAAATCCTGATTACTGGACCAACCAGGAAGGGGATGAATCTGAATTCTTTTTCGATCCGGTCGACAGTATATGGCGATGCCAAGTGTGCGGCCACGAAATGTGGAGTGAGACCATTGGGTTCTGCACAATGTGCAAAGAAGAGTTCGGTTGTCCAGTCTATGAGAATCCAGGTCCGGGTACGGGTAATACCTCTGAGTCTGAAGTGAACGAGGTTTCAGATAGTGCAGAAGCAGGTATAGGAAGTCAAGAAGAAGAGACCAGCCCGTTTCTTGATTGCGATTCCTCGGCCTACGACTCACAAGATGATGATCTAAAATTCAACGAGGAGTACGAAATCAATAGCTTCATCGACGATGCTACAGAGGTCGAGAGCGAAGACGAGAACAAGGACGATTCTGACGAAGAAGTCATCGACTGGCAAGCAAGATATCAAAGTCTTATTACCGCCCACGCAGCACTTAGCTACTCCTACAATGCTCTGGACGAGAGATATCACGATTACAGAATTGCTATCGAAGGCGACGCGTATGAAACAAGCAATGATAGCGATATGGATGAGATGGACGAGAATGGAACTCTTTTGGTGGATGTCGCTGTTCCAGATCCAGTTGTCACAGAGTTGATTCTCTCTCAAGCCCAGGAACAATCACAAGGGGAGGAGATCTCAGAAGCTCGAGTTAAAGACCGAGTCGAGGCCTTTCAGGCTGCCAGCAATGAGAACGGACATGAGTGGAACGACATCTCGATGCTGTCGACGGGAGACAACCATACATTCCCCGAAATCGAGTTGTAGGAGTCATTGAAATTTTTCTCTTTTGTTGTTGATTGGAGCTGAGGACTTGCTTTGGCTGGCTTCAATGTAGGTCAACGGATACGATATGACATGATACCCCGGGATTGCTTGCCTCGGCGCAGGTAGAGGAAAGGAGTTATTAACGGATATGGAAAGATACCCTGGGATTTGCATTTGCTATACGGCCGTCATAACAACACATAGCCCATACCTCATTAGCCAACACTTACATATAAGCATAAGCACATGAAGAAATAAACAGGAGAGACCCAGTGCCAGTACTTTTGTTTTCAGATCAAGTTGTTGTGTTGGCCGATTTACTCCACACCAAAGTATGGTAGGTGGGCGGCAGCCAATCAAGTTGTTCTGCAGCAAGAGCATTTTGGCGACCTGCAGGGGCAAGGCAAGGTCCTTGTGCTTGTGCAGCGTTGCATAGATAGAGTAAGGTTCGCGAATGGTGCTGGAATGCTGACCTTCGATATTACGTGCTGTGGTAGCAGTGGCCCGCGGTCTCAGCCCTCTTTTCGGGCAGGCAACAATTGGATGGCTGGGTTTGGGCCGGCGAAGAGGCTGCAGTGGCCGGATTTGAGGTTTATTGGCGTGCACTGCTTCTCGAGATCGGTCATGTGCATGGGGGATTTGTGGGTTGGTGCTATGTAGTCTTCTGTATTGTGCCGTGAGTTGTTAGTGGAGGTGAAGGGAAGGGAGGGGAGGGGAGGGGAGGAAATCGTGAGATTGTTTGGACGCGAGGAAGGTCTTGACGTGTTTGTTGAAGGGTCGATAATGGGGTTGGTTGGTATTGCAGGCGGGCATGGCGATGCGCGCACAGGTTTTTATCCTGACATTTTTCGCTGTACAGAAATGGTAGGATGAGTGAGATGATGACAAAACGGCGGCGGCCTGCTGATGGAGACTGCGGAGGGGCATGAATGAGGCAATAGACAGCGAGAGCGAGCAACAGGCGAGGATTTGAGAGAGAGGGAATAATGCTCTAGGAATAGGGAATCCTTCGTCGCCTTCGGCTGCCCCCAATTCCAGAGATCTAAAAAGCTCCTATTCATGCTTGCCTGTTGGCTCCCTTGTTATAACCTTAATTCTTAAATAGGCATTCGCGTGTGCATCTGCATTTTGCCTTTCCCCGGAAACGGTTTGAGATGAGAATGAGATGAGAATGAGATGCCGGGAGGAGCTGCTCGGAATAGCAGGAGCACAGCGCAGGCGCAGATTAGGCAGGTTATTTATTGCTCTGACAGAGAACGCTTCCGAGAAATGATATTACCAAGGACTGGATCCTGAGGAAGGGCGAGTTGGGGTTCGGGTTTGGAATTTTGGGAGCTGGGAGCTGGGAGCTGGGGGATTTGGAGTGAGGAAGTGAGCGAGGTTACTCAAGAGCCGGTTCATGGCATTTTGGTTGTGATTCCAAAGCAAATCAACTCTCGGATTGCCGTCCAACACCCATCATATTTACGTTACGAGGTCTGGGCTCTGTCGCTGTGGCTGGCCTGTGTCGGTCAGTCGTCGTGCAGTACGTGGGATGGATAGACGGCGTAGTCGTGAAATTGGGCATCTCTGTCTTCTCACTGGCTGCTGACTTGTAAAAACAACGAGGGCCTGGTGGTCTTGGTGGTCCTCCTTCTGCCCTTCTGCCGCTTCACCGCAACCACAACCGCAACCGCAACCACATCGCTCGCTCCTGCACGTCCGCTTTGAAGACCAAAATTCCTTTCCGCTTTCTCCCTTTCCCTTGCCCTTTTCTCTCCGCCTTCGCCACTCTTTCTCCTTCCTACAAAAGGTCATCGTCGCGCACACTCTTTACCTGTAATTTCCCCGTCGGCCTTCCGAACACTCGCCTGTAAACGTACTCCGGGAACGCTATAAACCGCGTAGATACCCGTTCTTGAAGCGCGGAATTCTTGTTCTTATCCCGCAAACCCTCACGATCAGACGAGAATTCACTCACAAATTGTGAATCATTGGAACCAGGATATACCGGACATTCACCGGCATGCAAAAGGTGGATTTATAATCAGGAGCTGAGGGCATTGCAGAGGTTCATTTCCTCAGATTCCACGTCAACACACCCGGGATCCTTCTTTACTAGCACAGCGGAGACGGACACCCCCGAGACTACTCCAATAAAAGAACCACTTCCACGTCGCGGATTCACAATTTACATTACTCAGTCTCAGTCCTCCATCGCCCCACAAGCCCTAAGGCAAGGACAACAAAGGGCCTGCGACGGCCTCAACCCTTTACCAACCCTTCTACGCCGCCAACGCCTCACAACTGTCAACTTCTGGAGCCACGACAATCCGATCCCTCATTCTCAACAAATACCGCAATCATGAAGGGACGCCCAATCGACCAGATTGTGTACGAGTGCATGTTTCCAAAACCCAAGACCACAGATCCCCAAAATTTCCAAGGGCTTCTACAGCGTCAGCTCGTACCCGAAGTGCGACTAGAGACCCAGGCATTTTATGGCCACCTTTCTTCCCAAGAAGCTAAATACCCAGGATTGGATTACTCATATCCACCACATCGCGTCCGACTTTCTCGATACCAGTGGCACCGGAGACTCTTTCGCGCTTTCGATAACCTTGGTCTCACGAAACACGAGATCGCGAGCTTGACAAAATGGGAAGGTACGCGCTGGGCAAAGGAGCGCTTCGAGAAGGAGCAAGGGATTGTGATTCGGGATACCACAGGGGACGGGATTGTGGATTGGGTTGAACCAGAATTACGAGTCCCAACGACACCACAAGCCCACCGAGCGGATGTAGAGGAGATGGAGGATATACAAGAGGACGAGGGGACAGAAAACGACATGGACGAGGACGGTGACGATTCAGATATTGAGATCCAGAGCGTTGGGATTGAGCTGAACGAGCGATTGAGGGCTGCAGTTGCACAGCGAGAAGCAGGGAATTCCGCGACAGTAATGGATGAAGAGTGGGAGCAATGGTTGAAAGAAGCTGCTGAGGCTGGAGGAATACCCTTTCCTCCTTCAGAGCTTTCACCAAATGCCAATATTCCAGGTACCAGACCAGCGACTGATCGCCAATCTATGGACCCTCGACTTCTGAATGCGGCTAGATTAGGGCAATGGCACCAAATTCCCGATTTCTTGCATAACATTGTCAGGCAGAACTTGGAAGCCAACAACCGCCGCATTGAAGATTCACCCGTCAGCCCTGGTCCGCCATCCACATCTTCCTCGAGCACCTCGTCGTCATCCTTTAATTCAAGACCAAGTCTTAATCCCCGTGCGAGAGCTGTCATATCCTCTTCTTCAAGTTCCGTTGGAAGACTCAATCCACGAATAATGTCCAATCTCGACGACCACTTTGCCGATCAGTTCTCCAGACGGCCGATAGTAGGCTCAATGGCACCAGCGATTCGAGTCAGTGCTGATCATGGAACTGTGAGAGCGCACGTTAGAATGAGTGTATCGAGGGCCACGCAACCTAATAGTGGCGCATAATATCTTTCTCGAGAAGTAGCTTGATGGTGGAGAATTAGGGAGGGCTGGCTGGACCATATACCATTTTCCTTTACTACACGGTCAGGAGTTCCATTAGCAAGGCGTTTTATTGGCTTTTCAGGCGGTCATGGAGACGTGGATTAGGGACGTTCTGGGTTTGACTTATCTCAATTTTTGCTAAAAGGCCACAGGCCAGCATTTGCTATATGGGTTGGAGTGGGAATAGGGGCTGTCGATACAGGCGGGTACATATGGGGCAAGAGAAATGCTAGAATTGCTGATTGATGCATGGTGCAGGGATATAATCTGGAACCTTTATTGCATCGTTTTTGCTCTGCTCCATAAACTTTTAAGCATTACTCGTGCTCGGAAAACGAGCTTGACTTGAATTTTCATCCACATGAATGAGTCATAGTTTTTCTTTTTGATGCTCCTCGTCGTGATGAGGCTGAAGCTGCTAGAGAGAACTTTAATCAAGGTCCTGTGTCCTAAAAGTCTATATGGGAATTCGGCCTGCCAAGTCTTTTTTTGGGACCGAGCTATATTAGCGGGATCCCGCATTTACTCATAAAGTTAGGGTTGAACAATTTTGCATTTCTGCATCCCACACTAAAAAAATTATAATCTGGATTTTGAACCTCAAACAAACGGCCATCAACCTCACTCGTCTGTTGATATACTCGCCTAGGTGTCATCTCCACAACACGCAGCATGGCTCAGGGATTTCCTCTCATGTCATTGCCCCCAGAACTTCGACTTCAAATCTACGAGCACGCTCTCCCTGCTCGCATCGTCCCCATTTTTGCAGTGCCTATGGGGCGACGAATCTTACCAGAGCGATCATTCGAAATTCGCTACGTCGAACACCTATTTACTCACCATATCCCTCTCACTCCCACGCCACTCCGCAGCGTGAACCGCGAAATACGCCGTTTCGTGACAACCAGGACCAAAGATGCCATCGAAGCACGCGAATCCCCTCCCTTGGATACTAATGGCATCATTACGCTTTTGCATCCGCGTGCAAACCCGTCAAGTCCTGGATCCCGAATCTATGAACGAGTTCTCGGGCAATTTGGCTGGAATTTCAGGATTGTAGCACCGGAGACTGACGTGTATTTTTTGCGGGACTACCCTGAGTTTCCACCCTCTGCTATCGATACTATGGTTCGATGGCTCAACAAACGATCTCTGACGAACCTGAAGAGACTTGCGATTTTTTATCATACTTGGTGGGAAGCGGTCGCTGAGGGGTATCTCGCTGCGTTGAGGGAGTTTGCTGGGTTGGAGGAGCTTTGGATTGTGTTTTCGGGCAATGAGGGTGGTGATGTGGTTGATAAGAAGGAGGCAAAGAAGGAGGTTACTGAGAGGTTACGGGAATTGGCTGATATGGGTAAGGGATGGAAGGTGCCAATGGTTAGGCTTGCTGATGATGAGCAGAGTTTGGAGGAATTGGTTAGACACTGAGCGTAAGGTCATTTATGCTATTGCCCCCTAGGTCGCGCTTTTGCTAATACTGCGATATCATGGTGGGTTTAGTAATTGTGATTTAATTGAATGTGGGTATATTTCAAAGAAACTTATTCATCGTGTCGTTCGTGAACCTTGTCTTACTCAATTTTTATCATGTAGCTACAGGTTTAGGGGCCAGCCTGCTGAGCTATTTTGCACAAGGGCTCGTTTTGAACGACTGAACAGAAGAGACACATCAACCAGGCGATACTAACATTTCCCACAGCTAAAGATCCCGCAACGCACAATAAGTTTTACGTTCTCGTTCTGTGTCTTTTCATCAACATTAGCGGCTTCCACTCGTCGTCGAGTCCAACTTCAGCATCATTACTCGACTCATCGCCATCTCATCCCCCACGAGCTATTATCATTAGCTTCTGCTAGCCAGCTACCGTGCTCGAGGATGGGGGGTTAGATGAATGCGTCCTTTCCAGGACAATAAATCACTCGACTGGGTTGTGTGAGCTTCGAAGGGGAAAATTGGCTCAAGCAGTCTAACCATTTGTCAAAGTTATAACTGTCTGATCCGATCAGGTGTAGACAACACGTGTTGCAACTCAGCGAGTTCAATTTTGAGTTGGGGGCAACACTACTAACATCGGAGTTGGCCAGGTGCGACTCGTAGAAATTCTCCCAATTAGAAAGTCTTGACTTCGGGAGTTCCTTCCTTGGGGTTGGCTGAAAGGTTCCAAGTCTATTTCAAGGCTAGGACTGTAAGTGTGAATGCAAAATCCCCGTCACTGCTTTCATTATTTCGCATTAAATTATGTCAATAGTTCATCCTGGCTGATCTGAAAATTTGGATGACCTGATATCGCGTTCTTCAAAGAGCAGAGACGTGGTCGAAATCATCAGATGTTTGATTATCTCCCAACACTTCCGCACGGCCATGAATAATTAGAGTATCGGTGAGAAGCATTACTTCTGTACGAAGAGCTCGGGCTCGCGGTAGTTTGCTATTGATTTCCGAGCCTGCTCTGCTGCCCCGCTCCCTTTTAGTGATATCTAATCAGATCATCTTATCTGATCCATCGCCCTTGCCTAAGTTGTCCATTATTGAGCAAGAAGCCCTCCGATCCCCGCGAAGCTGTAGGCGATAGACATTTGGCTTCTTACTTTTTCAAAAATCTTGAGTGTAAGCACTGATCCGGGGCCTGCCGAGCCCGCATTAGGACTTTTTCTGGCAGGTCTTATGGCCAGAGAGGTTTTATTGTACGTAGACACACTTCTCGAGAAGAGCTTCATGGCTTCATATTTTGCGCTTGGATTTTGAAGAAACACAATTCTAATTTGTAGCAGTTTCCCTCTTGGCAGCTCTCGTCAGCGCGCAATGTTACGGCCCATGCGGGGAAGGCCAATCCTGCCACTGCCAAACAACAACATCGGCTTGTCTCCTATCAGGTTGCCCCATTCGGGGCTACCGTTGCTAAATACTCGCAATAGGCTCTCATTTATACCTGTCAGTAGACTGGAATATGAGAGATATTTGGCGTGAGGGCAGCTACTCCGTCGGGAGGAGGGAACAGCGAGATGAAGAATGAACCTGGAAGGATCAAGCAGCACCAGCTTCAATAAAAAGTTATTACGGCAATCAAATCATTTGATGTAGAGAGAAACATTCGTTTCGTTGTATTTTGTCCAGGTGGCCTTTCGTGACCCTCCTAACGCTCCCCGCCCGCGAATATTTAACATACTTATTTATGAGCAAAATTCATCTTGCGAAATCCATTCGATTTTGGAGAGATCTGACGTAACAATAGGTCTTACACTAAATAATATGATCTACTATGTTTCATATAGTTACGGTGCTCTTCTCGTTCGACTGTGGGGCTTCTCGCTTAGCTCCTGCAGATGAAAGGGGACAGGAAAGGCGACCCCTATACCGTTGAACTTTTTCTTCCCAGAAAATATTATCCAGTCCCTCCCCTTCTCCCTTGCTTCGCTTCCTTCCCAATGGGTCAGGCCAGGTGTAAGCATTAGTATACGCCTGGATCGCCCATTGGGAGCATCAATAACGATCTTGCGGGGTAGCCAGCTGCTGGGCCGTACATTTCCATGAAAACTTGATCATACGAGTTCTTGAAATATGTCTGACCCCAATTGATGGAAACAGGTGCTACTTTCCAGAGAGCAAGCCCTTGTATTTGGAGAACACAAGATAGTTCTAATTTTCAAGAACCAAATTCTGGGGAAATTCTCCGCCGTATTGTCGCTAAAGCCCCTGGACTGAGTATGAGATCCAAAACCAACTTGGATGGTGGTTCACACTCGTAGGTTGATGTTGAAATATGTTGTCGTCAAAGTCCCGTAGGATGTATAATCTTTTCGCGAAACTGATATGACATACACTGGAAGCGAGAAGAGAGGACAATCCGACTAATTTTGGACTACATATGAGCCATGACCTCAGTGAACCACGTTAATATCCTTAACGCATGACGAAACCGTATAATTCGAACGATATCCAGTTGTCAGATCATCGACTCCCTTATTGAGTGTCATCCTACTACGCCCAACCTCTCTAAGACTCCTTCCAGCATGTTTTGTGGTGATCCTATCATTTTAGTGGCAATACTCTCACTATTTAGAGTCAGTATTGTCTGATTAAGAAGTATATATAGCTATCTGGGGACTTCGCAAAGTTCACTATTCTAGTCGTAGTCTCAGACCTGCGAAGAAAATGCAAAATGAATAGTGAATCCTGTGATGAATTTGTAAGAAGTGAGGGGCTTTAAAATTTGCATACAATCACTTATCGCGGTCTAATCTGCCCAGATCCGTATGAAGACGACTGACAGTGACAGAGCTATCAGCACCCCAGAGATCACGTTGGCACCGAGGACATGCATAGCGAAAGTGACAGCAAAACATAATCCTGTGCTGAGTGATACTAGAGAGAGAAGATACTTCATCGGACTAAATTCCAATTAGTTGTAAATAGGAAAGTGGCGAGCTTATGGAGCATACCCATTTTCCTTCCGGTAGTTCCCGTAAAACGACTCATACACAACTAAGATCTTGAGTGTGGATGCCCAAGTGATAACGCACCTGTAGTTGGAAGTTAGCATTTTCAGGGTATATCATGAGAGGGTGAGACATTACACTTTCAAATAATTGTCTAGAGAAGGCTTCTCTGATCCGGGTAGGTTCGCGAGAATAAGATACCCCAGGGCGGCGCTGATGTTGAGAGAGTACAGCGAGATCCCTATAACAATGAAAGCCGCAGCACTAAGCTTCTTCATTTCATTCTTGACATGACCACACCAGATACTTATCCTTGGCGATATTCGACCTAGTCTATCCCCCTTTTCTAATTGTCCCGGTGATGTTGAGCCATTGATTAGATCTGCAGCTTCCCAATCACCATCTCTAGGTTCCATGGTGCTGCAGCCGATTCTTGTACCTGACCTTGATCTGTCCAGACTTTGTAGCGCGATTAAATCATACACATCATCTAGGACTTCATCGGTTGAAACATTTGATGGTGACCCCTCATTCTGTATCCAAGCCCTGAGGCTCGCAATATTCGCCGTGTTGGGAGAAGGGGTGGCATTTATTGCAGCGTACCGGCAGAGCGCAGAGTCTAGATCAACCAAAAGTCAGGCATATCCTCAGGTCATTTGGAACTACCTACTGTACTCCACAACCTCCTGCAGTTTTCCCATCAATAATAACCGCTCCCGCTGCGTTTCAGTCTTGAACGATTTTACACTCGAAGTGTCGATTTCTTGTAACTGCTTTCGTAATTTGAGAAGTTCTGCTTGACAATCAAGGACATTCTTCACGGTCAATTCCCTGAATTGTTGACTTATTACGAACTCAGTATGGGACTTAATGAGAGCTGTGAGATGCGCATATCCTCGAGGTACTGTACACAGTTAGATGCGCCAAACACTGCAGTCAAATTGAGAATCTGGACCTTCAATTTCAGAAGAACTTTCAAGGACAGCACCTCGATAACCTTCTGGACCAGTTTCCAAAATGGCATCTTTGCCTTTTGATCGACCCGAATGGGGAGTTGAAGTTGATCGTGAATCCGAAATTTGGCGAACATCAATAGAGCTTCCTTCACCATTCGAAGACATCACCATGACTGTACCAAGAGGTGAAACCAGCAATACTTTACAAGAGATACGAAGACAAAAGCGACCAGATTGCGGTCTTCGCAGAATTGAAGGTGAAGAGAATCTGGTGTCCGAGTGCACATTGATGGCCACGCAGCGTCGAGTCGACGTATGGCTGATATTCTGGAGTACTGCGCTGGAATATTTCCCGTCACAGAGCTATTATTGATGTGGGGCGAATATCATGGGTGATATGCAAGGCTCTGCGGGAAAGACTCGGCCTATCAACAGCTTCAACAGGCTCGAGCAATACGAATCTGAATCTGACAACTCATCAGTGGTGTGCACTACCCCATTTACAACTGAAAATCCCCTACAAGACTCGGGAAAAATCTGCCTTGGGCCAAATTGATCTTTGAGAGAGTCCGAGCATGGGACTGATCTTGAGCGCCCATGCCACGTCAGTCGAGCGCCGAGTTTTGGGAGTCTCGCAGACCGAAGAAGTTCGTTTTGCAATTGCTTACACTGCTACCACCATATGCGACCCTCCCAGCAGACTTCTGAAAAGATTCCTCGAGGAAAGAAGTCAGAAATAGCGCCTGGGTATCGATATTGCGCGACTGCGAGAAACAATATGACCGCACCAATTTGGAATGAGGGAAAACAGAGCCTCGAAATCGGGTTGGATTCTTCCAATATGCGGACTGAAGATCAAGCCAGCAGCGTACTTATAGGGATAGACTTCGGCACAACTTTTTCGGGTGTGAGCTGGGCATTGCAATCTGGATCACCTGGAGATATCCATATTGTATCGTCTTGGAATGAGAAACCAAAGACACCATCGATGCAGCCTCAAGGGAAGCGATTATTGCTCATCGACACTCCAAAATTTGACGATACACAATCGTCTGGTGGAAAACCTCTTCAGATTGTTGCAGAGTATTTCCAAGAACTGTGAGTCAAGTTTCCTAGTGGAAAGCTCAGAATGTTAACAAATTCGCTTTTCAGATATAAAAGGCAGACTGGCATCAGCGGTACAATATACATCCATCAAATTCCAGACGAGAGCATGACGAGGCCAAACTTTCAGAATCTGGAAATATTCCAAAGGCTCTGTGGGTGCGAATGTGCGTCCAATACCCTTGCGACAACGGACTGGAAGTCAACGAAGCGGGATACAATTCGTCACCAGCAAGAGTCTTCGCTGCGCAAAACGAATGCGCTACGATTACTTTGCGAGAATCCCACTCGGAGGCCGGAGGCATCGCAGGAGATTTCGTGGTTTTGGTGGTCGCTTATGGAATTGTTACAAGCTCTGAATATGATACACCGGAATGTCTCGCAAGAGCTGGATAGGGATCAAGACGCTTCAGGAGCTCTGTACGGAAACCGCTTGGACATCAAACCAGAAACTATTCTATTGTCCAAAAACAGCGAGATCGGAGGACATTTCGTATTCAACGTTGCTGATTTTGGGTTGGGAGGTTCCAAGGAACAAGAAGCACAATGTAGAGCGGGGGCTAGGTGTCCGAAAGGGAATCGCGCATCAACTCAACAGCACGAACTTTGGGATATTCATCCAGAGGGTGCGACTTCTCGCGCATACGACATCTGGTCACTAGGCTGCAGTCTTGTGGAAGTGATTAAGTGGTATGATCTGGGCCAGGATAGAATGAACAACACTCGAGTCAGAGACGCTATTTTCTCTACACACAAAAGCAATTACTTGCTGCATACCCATCAGCTCAACATTGCTGACAGGCGAATGATATATATTGACGATACCAGGAATCTCTTCTCAAATCTGATCGCAAATCAAACTAAAGGAAAAGTCGATCATTATTCGCGAGAGAGTAGCCATCACCTAAAAGACGGACAATCCCGCACAGCAAGGGACATGGATGTCATTATATTGACATCTAGATTAATGAACCACATAATGGAAATGATTCGCAGCCTCCTGTCGAACGGTTTCATAAAAGGAGCAAGAGCGACCACCAACATCAGCTGCCTCGCACCTCTCCTACTTCTCTTCACGACCCCCGCATCAGCATCTCCAACATTCGCGAAAGGTTGCACGCCAACTCTCCAGCAACAAATCGCAAACTTCCTTCACGTATGTATGGGATTCAAAAACAGAAACAAGAAACCACTAACTTGTTCACAGAAAGCCACTCATCGAGGTGAAGATATGCAGCCCGACGAGCTTCTTCTAACACTCCTCCTCGAGACACTGATTCTCGTGGCGCTGTACACCCACAACCGAGAAGATAGCGAGCAGAAATACTTCCTCGGCGCCGGACTACTGTGCTCAGGCATTGCGGGAGCTATGTATTCGAAAACAGCCCAGCATTTTGTACTTGAGTATCTGTTTCTGGGTTGCCTTGTTGCCCTTTTAGGAAGCGCTATTTCTCATGCGGTGCAGAGAAGGAGAGAGAGGGGTATCACGATGTAAGTTGGCGTTCAGTCGGTGTTCAGTAATCGGAATAATGATAATCTGAAATAGGACTGAGAAAGAATTTTGTGCTGAAAAAGCTGGCTTCGAGGATGGTGTGTCTAAGGATGAGGAAATGTGAGGGAGAAAGAGGGATGGTGGCGCTTGCCAAGACTGAAGGACAGGTAGGAGGAAAGAAGGAGGAATGGCAGCAATGTTTTTAAGTGGCTTTTGATATCTCAGTATTTTCATCGCCAATTCAGACTCAGAGCAACGCACTTTATATTCCTTTCTCGTCACTTCACAATATTCTCCCTCAACCCACTCGTCCGCAGACTGAACACCCCATGCCCTTTACCATTACCCTCTACCCCACCATTTTCAAGCGCTTTTCGAACTTGCTCGCCGATAGCACCGCCCGCAGCGCTATCTGCGCTGCCCGTTCTGCTTAAGCTACTGCTCTCGTGGCCTCGTCCTACCATTAACAAACCTTTCACACCACCGGCCTTGCGAGCCGGCAACTCACTACTGCCGGCGGAACAGACGTAGAGGAGGTATTTCAGGTTCGGCAGCGTTTGCCGAATATCCAGAACTTTCAAGCTCTGGCTCTCAGCTAAACACTCGATGTCTTTATTTAGTAAGAAGACCCCGTACTCGAACCGGAATCTGAGTGTCCCCTTATTGTACAAAGGAAAGGTTCGTTGGTTGTCTTGAAGCTTGGATATGTGGTCATGGATAATGGAACGTGATCCATATGCTGTAATTGGATATGGAAATGCGACGGAAAGGTAGTATTGTAGCATGTCCACTACCCGTGCAACATAGCCCAGTGCCGCAGACACAGTATCTTCGTCTGCGTCGTCGAATTGCGAATTCGGGAGAGGCAGACCACAAATTGTGAACAGTAGCGGGGACGAAGTCGACTCAATTGGGAATATGTTAAGAAGCTCCTCGCATATCCGGCGGCGCTGTTGATGGGTATCTGTAGTTGTGGTACTAAGTAACGTTCTGCAATTGGCCAGCTTCTCTTGTGCATTGTTGATATCCTCCATAACTCGGTCCTGCGCTTCCTTACCCGACTGCATTGCATTCCTTCTTGCTTCTATTGAAGCTTTGAGCTCGTCCCTTCTCCGTATAGATTGTTTCAGCAACTTCTTTTCAGATGTTACGTATCGAGACGCAAGAGAAGCTTGCTCTCGCGCTTGAGGCGATTCGTCAACTGGCGTATCCTTCAAAATAGCATTGATTTGACTTGCTATCTCCTCTCTTGTAGCTAAAGCATCTTGTATCGACTCGTCCAAGTTTGAAAGTCGCATTAAAGCACTGTAGGAGGATGTAGGTAATGACGGCGCAGGTTTCGGCTTCGGTGGCTTCGAAGCCAAGTCAATCGTATATATCCCATCGACAAGGTGGAACAGTATACAATTTGAGGGGAACGGATGATTCTCAAGTCTCCCAATAAATTGCAGCGATTGCAAATTAACTTCCTCCTCAATGAGCGGCACAAAATCCTCCCTCTTCACCCAAATTCGAATCGTCATCGTATCCAACCGACTCGTAGCAGGTCCCATCTCCGACAGGTCAAAAAACCTAAATGTAGGATTCATAGCCTTTTCCACAACCTCACTAATATACACCGGCTCGTCTCGTCCCTCCACATGCAGCGAGAAAAAGGTGTCCGCCATGCGTGCATCAATCACATCTTCGAGCTTTTTCTGCCGGAACACAGGTGACGCGGCCGCCCAATTGGAACTTCTCCTCCTTGCCTTGGGCGGTCGCAGCGCCTCGGATGATTGCGCATGATGGAGCTGGGGCACGCGCAGAGCTTCGAGCTTTTGGGGAGTTTTGTTGAGTGCTGCATCATCGATTGTTTGGCCGCGCGGTCGTGTCAACGTTAGATTTCGCAGGTAAATGCCTTGCAGATGCCGCAGTTTCCGATTCTGCGGTAGGAGAAGTGGCCGCGATGCCTCGGAGGCCATTTTGAAGTGCTTGGGGCAGAGAGCTGGAGAGGTGTTGTGCCGCTTGATATGGTATAGCTCTAGTCGGGCTAAATTAGTTCCGGTTGTCAGCCTCGTCCATAAGGCTTGGTAGATTTACTGTAAGTGAAAGAATATAATCTGAAAAATATACACTTGGGTGATTTATAAGAATTCTAGCAGGAATGAATGTTTGTCAAACTTTGACATGTGTCTCAAACTGAAAAGACAGGTTTATGAGTACTGTATGAGCTCCGAATAAATCTTAGGTTACATCGACGCAGTCAAACGTGTCACAGCAAGTCATAATGCGCTATGTGAAAGTCAAAGCTATATTGTTTCATCCAGTCAATTACTGAAGAGCCTTGAGCAGGTAATACCAGCGCCCGGAACACCGAGCCATCCACCATTCAATTTTCCTTTCCCATCCCAAACAATTTCCCAATTTTTTAGTCCGTCCTATTCATCTTCTCCTAGCAGTAGCAGGTCGTGGTCTACACTCATCAGCTGTAACCGGGTGCAGCATAATCTTATTAACATGCTGAGGAGTGTTGAATGCAAAGCCTTTACTCCAATCATAGCTCACAGCATACGCGAAGATAGATCCATCCATATTAAACGCCGTAGCTGAAATTGGGCCGTCAGCTGGTGCGTAGTTTTTGAGTCTATTATGTGCATCTTTATCCCAGAAATTGAAGCATCCGTCGGAGCCCGCCGTGCTGAAGGTGCCGAGGACGGGATGGAACGAGATTGCATTAACGGTGTATACATTGACTACTCGATTTTGGTCTGGTAGGGTCCGGTGGCACCTGAATGTGAAGTTCCGGCTAGAGATATGTCAGTTCTGTATCTTTGCTAAAGTTTTCGAATACTCACTCAAAGTCTTTGGCTTCCACATATTGAAAACCACATCTTCCTTCTATACTTCCAACAGCGAAACCAGAAGCATCATTAAAGATGCTCACCACTCTGGTCTGCTCCTTAAGAGGACTAGGCCTTGTATTTGATATTATCGTTGGGCTAGCCAGATTAATGCAGTGAATGTGCTTCTCTGCCGTTGCAACAACTAGTAGGTGATTCCTCACATCCATGGAATACACTCTGTCCTGGACGGCTACTGTTGCAACCGGTGTGGGAGTCCTTAAATCCCAGTATTTGATCGTTTTATCCCACGAGCCCGTCACCAGCATAGGCGCATTCGCCCCAGGCATTACGAAGAAGCGCATAGATCGAATCGGTGCATCGTGGGCAGCCACCTGTTGCGCCGCGGAACCATTTGCGCCTAGGTCGAGGAGCCTCGCTGTTTTGTCTGCGCCGGCGCCTGCGACTTTCTGTCCATCCTAAGTAGCTATTAGTTGTCAGCCTGGAGCTGTAGGATAAGAAGGCACGTACCGGTGACCAATCGCATGCAAGAACGGGTCCTTCGAAGTCAATGGCCGCAATGCCTGTGCCTGTATTGCTCGTTGTGACATCGTAAATTCGAACCTTGCTGTCCCAGGAGCCTACAGCGAGATAGTTTGCTTTTGAGGACCAGCACAGAGATGAGATGCTGTCTTCGGGGGGAGATGAAAGTGTGAAGTCTCCGCTGGCATCACTTGCAGTCCCAGCGGTAGCTGTCACAGTTGGTGGACGATATGACATTGTACAGCTGATTGAAATACAGGAATTGAGAAATGGAAGTTGAACGCAGGAAAACAAATGCGAGAACTTACAGCTACCTTATGTAGACTTACGCTTCATTGAGTGGTGGTTCCCCAGCTTTGGAGGTGAGTCGCATTCACCCTTGGTTGCCCTTGGAATGCGAGACTTGACAAATTAAGGTGAGCGTGAGCTTCCAGGCACCAGGAGCTTGGGCCACTTTACGCTATTTCTTCACTCTGATTGGCTAAGGCAATTTCAACAGAAATTCGTATCGTCAGGGTCGAGCACTTCCAATATGATGGTTCAATTTCCGTTGCTTACACTGGTCTTCTTCTTAAGCAGAGTCTGGAGGCCAAAAGTATGTTCTTGCTGGCACAGGTTATAGCTTTAGAACGAGGTTTTCTGATAAGGGATTTGACCCCTTAATCTAGCGATGCAAGCTCGCCAAAGCCCCTGAAAATAGTGACTGGCTCAGCCCAGTTCGTCCAGGAGTACAATCTGCACACTAAAGGCCCCAAAAGTATTTCAAATGTGGATTTTATTAAGAGCATAAGTAGATAATGAACAGAAATTCATTTAAACATAGAGTCCCCAGATTTCGTCCAAGTGAGGTCATTCCGTCAAAGCCAAATGTCTAAAAGTTGCATCTCGAATCTGACTTGGTATTACATTATTCGCAAAAGTTTTTATTAAAATGGGTCTTTCATACCAGGATTGTTGTTCCATTTAGTACTCCATATCTACTCTCTAAATAAGCAATACCATCAGGAAACAGCAGGTAGCTTAGGCAAGAAAACCACGCCAAATGCTCGTTTTAAATACTTCCTCACCGAATCAAATTTCTTTTCACACCAACTAGGCTCTCGATAATCCCACGCACCCCCACACACCAAGCCCCAAAGCACAGAAACAGGAAGTGAAGGCTCCCATCTAACCACAACCTCCCCAAGTCCTTCCTCCTCCCCATCATCCTCCCCCATCCAAGCCCTCCACATCTCTCTCCTCTCCCTAATCCCCTCAAACCAATCCACACAGCAAACACCGACCCTCCAAAGCCCTATCTCCCCACCATCTACCTCTCTTGGCCCCACAAAAATCCGCCGCCTCCTCACCGATCCTTCCTGTCCCCGAACAAAAACTTCCAGACTCCTCCACCCATCCCCCTTCATCTGCCCCGCTAACGCCCATAATGCCCCCATCGTCAAAACCCCCTTGATGCTAGCTCTCAAAACAGAATCCCCGCCCCTCCATGGCCGTCGAGCTACGACTCCGAAAACACCGCCATTACTCATAAGTAGCATTTCGCGCCAGCTGGCTTCTGATCTTTTGAATACTTCGGGGTTAAGATACCATAGAAAACCATTGCCATTTCTGAAACTGACCCCCACAACAGCGCTTTCAAAAAACGGGAAGCGTTTAAGAAAGGGATTCAGACTCGGCGGTTCTTCATGAGACGGGGCTAAGAAAAAAGCTTTTTGAAGTGAAAGTGTATTTTGTATGAGAGAGCGCCAGGTTCTGTCGACGCGCTGAGCTGTTACTAGGAGGTCGGAGATGGGTATGAGGTGCAGGATTTGAGTTAGGAGTTCGGGGGCGTAGAGGACGGAGTGAGCTGCTGTCATTGTTTTGAGGGGACTTATGTTGTGAGGGATGAATGCAGGTGCATTTAGAAAATTAGAAAATGAATCAAGGGGGTTGATAGAAAAGAGGGGTGGATATCTGCCTAGTGTTGTGTTGGTGTTTTGTCGGTACCTCGTGGTAGATAGAAAAGCGGCGCGGGTTCTGAATGTGGCGTACCGAGGGGGTCTGGGACGTTGGTAATGATCAGTGCCGCCTTTTGATTTCTACCTAGAGGGTATGTATTGAGAAGGCTGTACAAATTGATCAGGCTGTAAAGTTATGATCTCCTGCGGGTGTGAATATTCATGGGGGCAACATTCTAAAACGGACATCTTTTCAAGCTTGTTTGAAATGGAAATGATTGAGACTAGAAATTTGATGGTCATTTAATCACTTGGCCACTATACTATGGCACATAGTAACATCTGGAGCCCAGTCGAACGACCATTGCAGACATCCATTCATTTCAATAATTCAAAAATGAGGAGAAAACAATTTTATATCCCTCAAAAACAGCTTTTTACCCAACCCCAAAGACAATTCTTCCAACAGCTCGGCCCGCTTACCAGTAGTCTTCAAATCTTCAGTACCCAGCAGCCTCCCTGATCCTCCCCAACAATTTCTGACTAGCCAAAGCACTCTCAAAGTCCGCATATTTATCAGTTCGTCCCTCGAGAAACGCCTCATAGACCCTCCCCACGTTCCGCCCGCTCCTATTGCCAATAAAATCAGTCCTGGCTCCATCAATAGCCAATACACTCTCATTCGTCTCTTTACCTATTGTATAAGTTAGTATGAGAATCAAAAAAGAATACAGCTCAAGTAATGTCAAAATAAGAGCCAAACATACCCAAATCAATAACCTCAATCTCTCCCTTCCCCTTCCTCAGTTTCACGGTGAGCCCATCTGCTTCGAACATCTGCCACATCCCCGGCGCCGTCTCAACCACAAGCTCGCCCTCCGTCCCAGTAATCGTCCAAATCAGCCCCTGTTCCTGAACCTGCGGCACGGGGACCGTCCTATAAGCAATACTAGCCAGCGCCCCGCTCTTAAGCTTCCCCAACGCGAAAACGTGATCCGGGGCGCTTCTGTCTACCACCCCCTTAACCTCAAGTTTTGGATCCGTGAAATCTATCAACTTAGTCTGAGGATACTTAACATCAAACACCGCACTAATCTTATTCCCGAAATCACCCAATAAATAAACGAAAGAGTCCAAGAAATGGCCTATGAAAATCGTGAATGGGTTACCGCCGGAATTGATGTCCAAGTAATACTCTGCGCCGACGGGGAACATGTCGTGTGGTAGGCCTGAGAATGTTGCGTTCACGGTGCTAGAGAGAATGGTGCCGAGGGAACCGGAGGCGAGGATGGAGCGGAGTTTTGCTTCGAGAGGGGAGGCGCGGGCTTGAACACCAACTATTGTCTTGAGGTTTTTGGCTTTCGCGAGGGCAGTCAATTCTTCGGCTTCGGAAACAGTGGCAGCGAGTGGCCATTCCACGTATACCATTTTTCCTGCCTCGAGAGCTGGTTTCGTGAGATCGTAATGCTTTTGCACTCGTACGGATACGATGACCATGTCGACGTTGGGGTCGGCTGCAATGTCCTCGGGGCTACCATAAGCCTTGACATTGGGACCGAGCTTGTAGTGGTCAATTGATGCTTGAGAGGAAGCGACGGACGAGTTGGAGATTGCGGTTATGGTGTAGTGAGGGGACGCGACGAGGTATGGGAGATGGGCTTTGGCTGCCCATAGACCGGCTGCGAAGTCTCCGTCGCCGATGCCGAGGCCGATTATACCTACGCGGATAGGATTTGGGAGAGGAGACATGTCGAAAGGGGGGGTGGGGTTCTTTGAGAAGAAGACGAATTGGATAAGGGGGGGGATAAGGCTGAAAGATTTGAAGCGAGGCTAGTTTGCTTGGGACTCTAGAGAAAAGCGAAGAAGTGAAGAGGGAATTGAGAGATGAGGAAAAGAATACTCACTTATATATACAAATTCCAATTCAAGGAGTTTGGTTTCTTGCTCATGAACTGTCGGACTTTGTAATGTCGATGCACGAGTATTGCACATCAATTCGGGACAGCCTCGCGATTCCGAAGAGGCCAGCAACTGAATAGCGGGTGGCTGATTGGACGGAGCATACGCAAGTCATCAAGAAGTAACCAAAAGAGGCGAATTGTGGATCCAGGTCCGACGAAACCCTGCAAATATTTATTTGTCAGAAAGCCGCTGTCTTGAAACGTCAGCGGGCTCCGGCCGGAATTCCAGCTCATGTAAATGTGCATCTCTTGAGGATTTTGATCATGCGTCGAACCGCCTCGCAATGGAATACCAAAGGAAGAAATCATGCAAGCAATGCAGGCTATCCAAAACTCGGTGCAGTCTAGCCAAGCCCCATTGCCAGCGGTGTGAGAGGAGGAACCTCCCCTGCAAATATGAACACCTGACGATCAATCAGAGTGCGGCTCCAGCCGCAAATGATGATGGCATTTTGTACCATTCGTGGGTCGCCGGGACAAAGTCAACCATTCCAGCACAGAGAACCGGCATCTCAGAATCTGGAGGAGATGCGGGCTTCGACCAAAATGTCCGGATTGAAGAGTTGCTGGACTTTGATATTCCCCTGGACGCGAATTTGGATGGCATGTATACCGCAGACATGCAATGGAGTAGCGAACACTCGATGCAGACTCCGGCAGCCATGCCAGAGAATGAAGTAAGCCGAGATATACTATCGGAAAAGGAAAGTCGAGATGAGGTGTGCTGGTTCGAGGTCTCATCTAATGGTGGTTCGGCGAGCAATAGAAGTCCGGCCACCCGACAACATGTCTCCATCACTGCAGAGGACGGTCATTACTTTAACCAGTTTGTTCTCTCGATGATGAAAACTTTGCCAAGCTCCCCTTTCGATGTTCCTGGTGTAAGTATTTCCCAAAAGAACTCCATCTTCTTGGCTAGCTGAATCACTTTGATATCTCGTGTATTTTGGGGAATGAAAGCTTCTCAGACTTCAAACCTGTTTGATCAAGTAGTAAGGCTAACGCGAGAACTTGTAGTGGGAGGAACTAGGAAATGAAATGAACAAACTCCCTCATCTCTTCTCCCAGAAAAAGGCGAAATCAGCTGGGTCACTACTAGCAAGGAGCTTGATCTGGTCCACTATAAAATCGCAAGCCTTCGCCTTCGAATACGGTACACTTCCATTCTTTGTCCATCGACAGTCCTCCCCGGCAGTATGTACATCAGGTGATGCCTCAGAGCCACTTGCAAACTGTCGCAGTATCATGTCCATGTATAGGCAAAAGACAGAGGCTTGCAAGAAGCTCGTACTACAAACTCTGTTGCTTGAGATCCAAAGGATATATCAACAGGTTCGTGTCTTTCTCCCAGTGGAGACTGAAGAGAAGCTAAACGATAACAGTCTAACACTTGTGACGACCTCACCCTGATACATAACATACAGGCACTGTCTATTTATACGATCATAATAGCATCTGACGAGAAACGCTGCGGATTAATCAGTGTTATTGTGAGGCTGACTGGGGGTGTAAATATTCCTCCCGAGATCCGGAATAGTTGCTGAACGCCGTTTAGGAGATCGCAGAGAGAGTTAATCGCAAGGGGTTGTATTGCAAGAGCGAAGCCCAAGGGAACTTTCCGAGCTGGAATGATTGGTTACGGGCGGAAAGCAAACGAAGGTAAGGACGGCCCCGGGAATTCAATTCAATAATCTGATTCATCAGGACATTGATCGTGATGCACCTTCTTGACGTGCTATTGAATTTCGATATCGGGACGCCGAAACCAACAGATTGTAACATCATGGACCAGATATATCTTCCGTGTAGTAAGGCCTTGTGGGAAGCTGAGACGGAGGTGGCGTGGGAAAAAGAATATAAGCAGTACCTATCCGCAAGAAGTTGCGGGGGTTTGTTGACGATTGGTGATCTACGGAGGTCCAAAGACCTGAATATCGATGAGATGAACAAGGATGTCAGGAATGATCTATCGCGCTGGGCTGAGGAAACCGACAGCCTCGGAGCTCTGATGTTCACCGGGATATCGAGCACATAGCAGGTCTTGTATATACCCGGCTTCTGATATCGTAATTTCTTCGTCTAGAATTCAAAGGCCAAAGAGCGACTTCGATTCTTGTATATTCGTATGCAAAGACATGCTTGTGACAATATTTCCCACCTTTGATTTGATCTCCCTGATATTGACTGTCGTTTGAGAGACTTCCTTGAAATAACCTGTGGCCATAGATTCTGTCTGATCGAGAAGATCTTGACTGGGAGGTCCAAGGGTCCAGCAGATGCTGATATGAAAGGCGCCAGACACATCTTGTACCTTGCTCCAGTATGCCTTAGATGCTTTGACGATTGAAGGTGTTTTTTTAGATTTTTTAGGGTTTGAAGAATTCTGAGTTCCCTTTGCGGAATCGGCATCCTTATCCTTGGGAGGCACGAAAGGCTTGGCATAAAGCGGTGGTTGGCCATATTCTTGGACGACGGAATTTGAGACATGAAGAAGCTTGTTCAGTCCATCAAATTCTGGTTGGCTGATCCGCAGGACCAGAAACCAGCGGGTATTTTCGAAATTCGCGACCCAATCGAGGCCTGAGAAGGTGATGTCGAAACTTGAATGTCAGTCACGTATTGCACATATTTAAAGGAGAAACTTACGGTCGAATGCCTGACGATTTGATGGCTAAGCCCAGTGATGTGACAAAGTCGTCTTTGTGTTCGGTAGCGAAACCAATCGGCCGCGAAAGGCTGATATGGAGTGGTAGAGGGGCACCGAGGTCGCTTGCCAAGAACGAATTGACCTTGGAGGCTTCTCCAGGTGGAAGTCCATTTTTCAAATTTGATATCAATTTGGATAATGATTCATATTCTGTCGTTGCAGGATTCCCTCGATCGAGTCAGCAGAGTCCAGTGAGAGGTTAATGATGGAGGCTTGAGAACATACACTCGATGTAGAGATGAGTAGGCCAGTTGCCCTCAACATGCGGGGTTACCCTCTTTCTTCCTCCGTGCAGATTTGGGTCGTCTCTTGTGCTGACTCGAGTGGTTGAGGCGTATAGATCGTGGAATTTGGAGGGCAATGGAGGGAGATCGTTTGTGGTCTCGCTGTCGCGTTTGCGCTTCAAATTTGCAGTACTGGTATCAGGCTCAGGTACGTCGTCCTCGTCAGAAGATGAATAGTCAACAAGCGCCATGTTCACAGGCCCGCATCCACTTGCGCATCCACCTTCCAGGGGTAGAAGAGGCTCTGGATCTCTGGATGCTGTGGCTTGGGTTGATGACGGATAGCTTCAGGAACGGTGATGGTGGCCGGGTTTGTCGATGAACAGGCCTCGATTTGATCGGAGCTTGGACGGCCAAGCTTTTTCTATTCTTGACAGCAGCGCGACATCCGCTTTCAAAGTTTGTCCAACGTCAGCGGTGGGGCTTGCGAGGGAAAAGATTTGTTATCGCAGTCAAGAGTCAAGAGTCAAGAGTCAAGAGTCAAGAGTCAAGGCCAACAACAGAGACCACGGACGGCACTTGAGGCCTAGACGCGACAACCCCTTTTCAACGTGGCTTACAGGCCTCCGGATGGCTGCAGGCTGCAGCTAATTTGTATTCTTTCCTTCCGTGACTCCCGAGCTTTCATCTGATTGTACAGTACTGTAGTCAGTGTCCGTGTCCGTATGATCCCTGCAGGGAAGGAGCTTGGGACTCTATTCAGACGACAGACGAATGACGTCTCTCACCAGGATCCCTGCAGCCGCGTACTCGTACCACAGCATAGCATGCAGAACAGCACATAACTGCGAGGCGCCCCGCCCCTCCAAAGCTGCTCAAAGGTATTGAGTATATGAGAAGTGTTTCATCTGCATCAGACGCAACTCCTCCTTCCACCTCCTTCCACCTCCTTCCACATCCTTCTTTGTGAACCAACTTCACATAAGTCTCTTCACATAAGTCTTCAATATGGATTCTCCCTCGGAGGACAAGCAATGGGTACGTTAAATGTCGTTATCTTTCCCGATCCCGATCCCGATCATGGGTAAATGCAAGGATTCAAGCCTGATATTCCATGGAAGATTAACGAGCGACAACAACTTCCGTTCATGCTTCACTAACATCAATCCCAGGCCACCAAGTACCTGCTCGACCCTTTAAATGCCCCCGAGCCCAGTGAAGAAACCGGCCCTGGGTCACACTTCATACGGCCTCAATCAGAGGTCAAAGGCCCATCCATCAGACCAGCAGAGAAAAGGACTTCCAGGGTATCCAGCTCCAGCTATCCCACACCTCCAGCCTCAGCCAGTCCCACACAATCCTCATTTCACCCCTCAAACCCATTTTCTCCCTCCCACCGACAAACGGCATTCGGCGATTATCCTCAAGCCGGACCAAGCCGGAGAAGTCACGACGAAACTGTAGGCAACGGTAAAGGACGAAGACGAGGAAGTTCTCTCAGTGAGCGTTATCCGGGCGATATGTCCCACCGACCCCTCGACACCCTCCGCAAGGAGACAAAAGCTGCCCACCGCTCTCCCCATTTAAGGAAGAAGCATATTCCCGGAACAGATACCATCGATTCCCTCGATAAGTCTCTATTTGGAGCATACCACCACGAAGGTCCTTACGATGCCACCCTACTTGCCAGAAATACTAGCTACAACAGCTCTCCCGTGGCAGCAGTCAGTAGTACCAACAGCGAAGCTTTGAAGGCCACGCCAAGAGAGAATATCAAAGATTCACTCGATAAACACGTGCCATTATCCGGAACCGCGGTTATCCCACCCGGAATGTCCGGCTTAGATGGTCGAGTGATGGAATACGAGGAAGGTGCCGATTTGATGAGAGAGCGTGATGCCCCAGGCGGTGCATACAAAAGGTGGGCAGACGTAGTAGGTTACCCATTTCGAAATCACATCTCAACCCAATTATTCTAACGCGCAACAGAATTATCTGCCCGAAGACTACAAAGGCAAGGGTGAGCCCTCTTTCACCATCGAAAAGGCCCTGAAAGGTCGCGAAAAAGACAAAGCCCACCGTCGCATCGCATCAGAAGGCGCCAATGCATTCGAGATGCAGCCCCAGACCAGACCCGTTACTACCCGTCAACGCAGCGTCAGTGGAAATAACATGGACTTGCCTAGCCCCGGCCCGAGCAAAAATCGGATGAAATACTCGGAGTTCGAGAATGATATGCGAAGAAGCAATACCACCGGAAGGCGTGTGGGTGAGGGATTGAAGAAGAGATTCGGAAGTTTGAGGAGAGGCTTGAAGCATGATTCTTAAATGCCTCAAAAGAGCTAGAACAAGTTTGAACATTTCCAAAGAAGAGACATATCTTCATCTTAGACAACGAACAATCAACGATACACGACATGTATTATAGCTAGATTTGGGATTCTGGAACCGGCAGGCAAATGTATAATATGGGTAATGATAATATATACGTATAGAAATGGTGTTCTTCAATGTTCCTTATTCCTCCTTTGCCCCATCCAAAGCCCTAACCTATTTCCTGGCGAGTGCCAAAATTCACAAATTCCGTTTCTGCTTTCTTTCACGTATATATATCAACTGCTCTTCCCAACACGGAAAGCAATTTCATATCCAAATCCGCTTGTCGCCAGAGTTGGCATGGTGGTTTGAACCGGCAATAATTCAATTGGACTCGAGGGAGCGTTCGGCGATGAACCTGCTTCTAAATCAATTTCAAGTTCTATTCAAAGGAGAGATAAATACTTGGTGTAGCATGACGGTTACAGCGACGGTCATTGTTAGTCGGTACATGGCCCAAGCCAGAATCAGGCTCAAGATACCGCCGATGATGGTCAGGATGCCGATAATGAGGCTGATTTTATTGTTGATTGAGAGGTCGCGGCGGAGGTTTAGGCCTAAATGTCATGAGCAAGATTGAAAATTTCGACTTCAAGGACTTAAGAGGCTGACCCATGGTGAGAGAGAGATAACGATTTTTTATTGACTGTGCTTTGGGTTCTCAGCATGGGAGATTATGACGGGTCTGAAGATTTATGTATGTTCTTGGACTGCCCACTTGCCAGGCAGCTGGTTGCAGTGAGTGTCACTTTGCCTTCATTGCGGATGCGAGAATTGATCGAGCTCGACTGCCCCCCACGGCAGATTTCTGGATGTAGCCAATGATGTGTGCTGGCTCAGGGAGTGATTCCGACATTGTATCCCGTCAGGCTGTTGAGAACTCCTACACTCGCAAGGCTGGTGTAACATAGGCGGCCCTGTAGCACTCAAATCACGACCAAATTTTCAGACTGCCGGCTCGATCCTTCCCTCTGGGCGGTCCGTATCTCGTCCCTACGGCAGTTTTGTGCCACATATGGTTGCTTCTAGCGGTCAGCCATCACGCTCCGCCCCATCTGCCTACAGCATATGTCCCCTGGTGCCGCTGAGTGTCGAATTTTGGCCCAATGATATTTACGCAGCGCGCAATGATTTGTTGTTGCACAGCTACGCTGGCAAATGATACCTGATATTTAGAATCCTGCCGCACATCGCCGCGCCGCAGATCTCTGAGCTACCACAGAGACTCGTTTCTACACATGTGATGCTCATATCCCTGTGCACGAATAGACTTGCTCTCATGGAGAACGCAATACTTTGTTTCGGAGGATGGATGTTGAGGAAGTACAGTTGAGTTTGTCCCGTCGAGCCTCAGCAGCCTGTTTATGATCCCGACGGATTTTAGAACCATTTTCATACTCATCTAATTGCTCAAATCAAGCACCGCAGTTGGGAAGCAAGTGACCACAAGAAAATTGAGGCTCTCGAGCCGATTGCAAAGGTCTAGTGGCCACCACGTGATGGGTGCTCCTCTCTTCCTGGTCATCGTAACATTCGAGACTTGTTGTCGATGTTTCATAGAAACTGCCACTCAAGCAAGATATCACGAGGAGATGCAATCGTGCATTGTTTCTAAACTTGTTACCCCGCACCTTTCTCAAACAAAATTCCATTCTCCAAGATGAACTCGATATTCTCCAATCCTCTTGGTATCTTCATCATATTTAGCGAGTGCACAGTTCCGATGACTCTGTTCCCGTCAGCCTGTCTGTTCAAAGATCTGAGAAGTCGAGAGACCAACATATCACAAGCTTCCAGTATTCCGAAGGACAACTTGGTTTTCAAGTACTTCTTCCAATCCGAAACGATACCTCGTATCCGGGTCTATTCGGTGCTGGGGCCGGAGCTGGAATCATACTCGGAGTTGGGATAAGTTCAATTGGACTTGAGGGGACTGGTAGTGATGGGTCTTTGTTGAAGTTAGTATCGAGCTCAAAGAACAAACAATAACCGTAGGCTGAATGAAACATTAGGTGAGGAAGGATATGAGATGGTGGCCCTGTCGAGTACGGAGATGCAACCAGGGCCAAGTTCAATCCAGTTGGATCAAAAGAGGTGACTAGTTCAAGACTAGTGAGGTGATGAGGAGGGCTGAAAGCGGCTTACTTCGAGAGCGAACCCGCCGTCGACGGTCGTCGGTAAGACGCCACATTGCCCATGCTAGAATGGTGCTTAGAATACCAATGACGATTGTTAAGATCCCGATGATGAGGTTTATTCTGTTGTCCATCGACAGACCGCGAGGGGAAACAATGTTTGGTGTGGGAGCTGGTGGTGTTAGGTAAACAAGGCTGAGAAATGGAGGAATTGCTGACCCATTATGCTTTTCGGCAAGGTTTTAGGACTCGCGAGACCGATCGTAGCACTCGTTTACAGATACGAAAAGATCAGGAAACGGAGTCTTTATATACCATTGTCTGAACGTGGGAACCTTTGGGAGCTTTCCTGGCCCGGACCAAGAGATATTCAGGTCAGGACGCTGGGCTCGCCAGCTCGGTCGCCGCAGTCTGACAAAACCGGACCCGATCAACCCCACGATATGAAAAAGGAGACCAAGTAAAGTTACTGCCAGTACTTGCAAAAGCTGACCAGGGTGTCTTGCCAGGGTATGTCAGGGCGGGAAGTGTCAAAGACAATACCCATCAACGATCAGGGATCTTGCGAGGCACGGCACCAATTACGATCTGAGATGGGGACTTGCCATGCCGCCACTAGTACGAATAACTGGTGGGATTTTCCCCAGCGAGCAAGACCATGAATCCCTTCCCTTGCATGCTACCACGCTAGTGACGCAAGCCACAATAGGGGACCCTTGTTTCTCAAGAACAAACATACGCATGTTTGCATGCATGCAATAAATGCACAAGCGATTGTGGGAAAAGACCAGCGAATCACGTCGAAGAAGATTAAGAAAAGTAAATCTCTCGAGGTGACCTTCAAGAACTGGGCCAGTACGCTTTAAATCCGTTTGTTCCACGCATTATTTAATGGGCCATTGCTGTTCAAGGTTCCGAATTGGCGAATGGGGACGTTCGCACTCATGCTATGTCGACCCACTTTCAAGGCCACAATCCACCTACGAGGTCGTTGTCTTTGGACTACTAAACTTTACCATCCCATCTTCTTTCTATACTTACATAAATGTTCCTCCTCGTCAAATTTTCAAGTGACAACCTTCTCATTTCATTCTCAATGTCGCGTGTTAAGACAAGCAATGTTCTGGAATTTCGAAGTCAAATTCAATACAAGAGCCAACCTAAATCCCAATTCCGTTTCACACTCTTTCGCCGACCAAGATATCAAGCACTCCTCCCAAACCGCAAGGCAAGCTCATACCCAAGTCTCCTCTGAGCTGGAGCTGGAGTGGATTCTATTGAACTGGCTGGCGGTGGGGGACCTTTGGAGATCATGTGTCAGAGTGACCTGCTTCAAGAGAAGGTGGCGTGGAGAATGGGCAGTTTAGAATATGATACGCGCAAGGACGTTGAAAGAAGTGCAGGAGTAGAAACGGAGAGCCATGAACAGCTTCGAACATGAAACAAGAATAAAGCTAAGAGCGACACAACAGAATAATGTCTTTGGGAGCCACTAAAGACAGAATCGGGTAGCAGCAGTGAAGCGGCATCGACGTACTATGAGAGCGATAAGCTCGACGCCGGCGGTCGTGAGTAAGTCTCAGCATGGCCCAAGCAAGCATGGTACCCAAGATGGTGACAGCGATACTAAGAATTCCAATGATGAGGTTCACCTTCCCATCAGAGGAGAGGCTGCGAGATACAATATCTGAAGGGGAGAGGGTGAGTTAGCGAGGCTGGGGTTTTTTATCCATTGTAAGGGACTGACCCATATCTTCACACTTTTAAGGTTGCTGATGCTGATCTTGGGCCAGAAAAAAAAAATTCAGTGGATATCTGGATGAGATGAGAAAGTCTGCGGCCATGTTCTTATAGTACAATGATACAAAAAGGTGGCGAATCGAAATCATCGTAGAATGGTCCTCGACGTACCATGACCCAAACGTTGCCAAGAATTGCTTTCTGGCTAATCCCCGAGCGACCTCCAGAGACCTGCAGAGGGGCTCTGTAGGTTTAAATGGAACGCGGGAGTGATCGCTCGGGGATTAGCCACAAAGCAATTCTTGGCAACGCAGCCTCATCCTATCTGCATATCCCGGCCATTCACAGCACACCATTAAGTTTCCCCGCGGGCATAGTTATGCATGGGTCTGACCAGCGAATTATTGACGGCTGGCGACCGCTAATGACCGAAGTGTAACGAGATTCCTCGCTGTCTAAGGTGCACCGCTCAGCTTGCTCAAGCCACGTCAGGAATGCGTGTATCAATCATCGGACCTTTTGCAGAGTGGGTAGGATTCTCGACTCTCATTGGCGGTGACTCTTGATCTGATGCGATGCTCTGCCTCTCTGACGAGCGTCAATCATCGATTTGCTCTGCTGCTGCGGACACGCCTTCTCAGCACCCTGAAGTAGGCACTAGTTCTACCAAAGTTTCGGTTGTCAACGGCGAGGAACCCTTCCATGGTCAGTCTTGGCCTAAGATTAAGTCAGAACAGATTTTGGAAATGGTAGCCAAATAGACGTGTATACAAAAATGATAAGTTTACTTCGAGAGGGGCCCATTCGGCAGCGAGGGTGGGCCGTGAAGCCTCCATATTGACTATGCAAATATTGTGCTCAATATTCCAATGGTAATCGTGAGAACTCTGACTAGGAGGTGTACGTTATCGATGGTCGGATTGAAATGCTGTGGGAGATAGTTGAGGGTCCAAGGCTGACTGGTGATCCGTTAGGCTCTGTGAAGACTGCGGTCAGACAACTCTCTAACTGAAGGGGACTACTGACCTATATTTATCAACAACACAAAATGAAATTATTAAATTGTTTGGATTGACAATTAAAACTGGCCCTTTTGGTACCCGGCAACAGTAAATTTTCAATCCCTCGCCGATAGGGGGTCACTGCTCAGGACTAAGTGCTGTTTCTGCTCCGGAGCATCAGTATTATTCCAGACTGCATCAGAGGAAGCTATCCAGGTAGCGGACAAGATGATTCCAATAATTGGGTTAAAAATTTATCTTGTAGGCGTATTTTGTGGCTGTGTCAACATAATATACGACTGACAGCTGCAGATTGGCCTCCTGCACACACACTTTGAGTTGAATCGCTGGCTGGAAGATGCGGATCAAGCTACCAAAATACTGGCAGGCGGCTTCAGTCCAATTTGCTGACGCGTTCCGGTAATGAGAGTGGTGCCTCGAGGGGTGGGGGTGGTCGTATTTCCTACAGAGGTAGTTGGGGCGGTCTTCTTTTTGCGGAGACGGCGATAGAGTATCAACGAGGACGTGGTCTTAGCCAAAGATTTCAGGACCAGGAATTCGCTCACCTTACCTCAAGTGCCTGGACTTATCACTGTCTTGCTTACCCCTTCCAGCGTTAGGCTTCGCTTATCAGAAGCACATCACAATTCCTCATCCATTAGTGCTTTGTACATTTTATGCCATTGCTCGCACCTACCCATCTACCCAGTGACAGGACAATATTCTGTGATGGCAAATTCCTACCTCTATTTCACCTCTATTTATCCGAATTCAGCAGTATCCAGTCATATGTACCCAAGAACCGATGCCAAACAAGAAAGTCTTCAACGTAAAAAGTCCGAATGGTGTGCCTCAACAAAATCACACTTCTGGTGATCGGTGGGATCAGCCTCCATTTCGATGCAAGCGAAACCATTGTGGATAAAGAACAACATCTCATTCTGGGTATTGCTGGTAAATGTGGTCCACCGAGGAGCCTCTGTGTCCTTTATTTGAATTGTGTTCGGGTTAAAGGTGTTGATGAATGAGAGGACGTAGCCTTGGTATAAATCTCCCAATACGAAGTCGATAGGATCCGCGGCCCTTTGAAATTTCAGCGTCTGCTAGGTTCGTACTGGGTGATGAATGAAGACTTACTCATCCGAATAAAGGAATGGGAGATCGGCCCCTTGAGATACTGTGATATGTTAAATTGCGACCCTCCATAATTAGCTCAGGCTAGAAAGAGGAAGAACTTACTCCCTAAATACAATGGCTTATTCCATGTTGAGTGGCGGGCATCCCAGCGAACTGTGAGCATTTGTGAGCCGTCAGCTACGAATGAGGCGCTATTAACTTACACTTGAATACATCCTTGCCCTTTGCTGCAATCTGGCCAGCGGCATTATAAACGGCACAGAATGACTGCAAATAGTTATCAACATCAACAACGCGGCTCCATTGTGAGCCGGAACCTGGTGGACCGAGATCCAAATAATCTTGTTCCGGGAATAGCTCGAGCATGTCCCACAAAACGGCAGGGTTAGTAAATGGTAGACCTGGAGCAGTGAATTGAAGGATTGTCTCGCTCGAGCTATAGTTGAATATCGTAGCGATACGATCAGAGAGCTCATGGGTAGTATGGCCTATAAGTGTGGGAATAGCGATGAATTTCCCGTCTGCCATTAGATTAGTTGGATAGTCTTCGAACCAGACGCCTTCAACGACCGGGGCATAGCTAGATTTATTTTTAGAAAATGGCTTGCATGTCTTAGGGTAAAGCAACTCACGCATGGTGAGGAATCGTATAGGCTTCGACGAATGTATTGAAAAAGGCTGAGGTGAGATCATCGATAGGCAAGTCTTGCAAACAGATAAATGGGTCTGACTTGGCTGCACATCTTCAGTTGTCAGCTATAAAATCACAATAATGGAAGGATGATACATACCGAGTGACGCTCGTAATTCTGTCGTAGTGCTGCTGCCAAGCATTGTATTCTGGTTTTGGAATTGGAGTCAAGCCTGTAGCTGCACCGGAATCGAGGAACGCAGCTTGAAAAATACCATCATCAACACCACCGTATGCCATCATTCTATGCATAAATCAGTATGGAATTATTTGAAAAGAAGTCTCAGATTATTGAGAAGCCGAAACCTGCCGAAGTCTCCGACGATTTGGCCCCTAAGATTCCACGAGCAAAGGGCAAAGTTTCACGTACTGATATGCAACAGAATCCGCACCGGTAGCTTGCCCGCCCAAAGTAACCTTAAAGATAGTCAGTCACCATGGTTTTAAGGGGAAGCAAATGTGAATTTACCTTATTTGGATCTCCTCCAAATGCAGCAATATTCTCCTTAACCCAATGGAGGGCCAGCCGCTGGTCTTGGAGACCTAGGTTGAAAGCATTGTACTTTCGGGCATCCAAGCCCCCGGGAAATCCGAGGAAACTTAACCTGTAATTGACGGAAACAAATATAATGGGCTCGTCGTTGGCGATGCTCGCTGCTACAAGGTTATTGCCACTGAAATCAGATTTATCTCCAGCATTGAACTCGCCACTATCGACATTAGTTGACCATTTTGTATTTGTGTGTGACGGCTAGCATACCCATGGATAAAAACAAAGACAGGTAAAAGCGCTCCTGTGCTGCGCGTGTGTGGTCGGACGATATCCAGCTTTAGGCAATCCTCTGTTCCATTCTGAAGCATGAAGGCATGGAGCGGGTCGGGAGGTGCCGGATTTGCGCCGATGCCATAGCATTGGCTGCTGGTCTTCTTCCAGACATTCAGACGTCCAAAGCTCGTCAGGATAGGTTGTGGGGCCTGAAGACGAAGGCCTCCAATGGGAGGCTGGGCGTAAGGAACGTTGTAAAAGGAATCAATCGGAAGCGACGAGTCAATTGCTCCAGCTAGAATGCCATGAGCGGTGTTTACTGTAACAGTCGAACCATACCCCTTTTGACCGCTGATTTCAAAGGCAAGCACAAGTAATGTTGAGATGAAGCCGATAACAAATTTCACTGAAACCAACATGCGTAACTTCTGTGTGTCGTGGGACTCGAGGGTTCGTTGCGCGCAAAAGGTGATTGAGAATGGTGGAAACGCAAAAACGCAAAAATAGTAGGCGCGAGTATGTGAGCGACTCCTAAGGGCATCCGGAATCGCCGTCATTCTGATCATCTCGGATTGAATTACGAGCTAGATACATTTAGCTATGTGTCACATGGCCCTTTCAAAGTGAAGCTCTATTGTTTACACAAGTCATGTGCCAGGCTTCTGAACTAGAGGCGGCCATCTTGAAAGGAAGACATGGTTACTCGCATTTATAGGAGCTCAGACAAGAACAATATGGACCTACCACACGTTTAGGGCTTACACGTAATAACCAGAAGTCACAATGTGAATCACCCGTGCCGAGCCGTGCCAGCTTAGACTGGGAGTATGTAATCAGGCCAGATTGGGGTACGAGGAGCTACATTCAATACTTATCAATTCTGGAGCAGTGGAGCCTCAAGAGAAGACCAAGCCGTCACACTGTGACAAGTTCAAAAGGTGGTCATGTACCCCGCAAGAAAGCAATTCTATTTTGGGACCCTATGTTACAAATACTGGGTGTTGGGACACTGAACATCCTGTCAAACAATCGCAAAATCACAATTTCAATAATCAGAGGGATCGCGGAATCAAAGCTGAGAGTAGAACAGCAAATGTGAGTTGGCACTTGCTCTTCAATGAAATCGCAGCCCACTAGACATATTTCACTTCAGTGCTTTAGTAATTAGCAGAAAGAGACGAGTCGTAGATGGAGGGCGCATAGGAAGAGAAAGTGATATTCATTACCCAACAAGCCCGGCTTCAAATCCAATTTCTTCATATTTTACTCTACCAACTCCTAACGCTAATGCATGTTTCCATATAAAACGCCTCTCAAAATTGTTTTAATTGAACGTGGCTAAAGCTCGTCCATCTTCGGTCTTTTAATCTCCCATTTTCTCGGGGAAACTGGGAGTCCGATGTAATACTCCCAAAATCTTGCTGCCTCAAGAACGAAAATTTCCCATCTATGAACCCGTTAGATCTAATTAAAAGAAAAGTTGGACAAACTTACACAGTCTTGGGAAATGTGACCCAGGCACGAACGACATATTTCGTTACTTTCCAAATGTGGTTGAATTCCTTCTTGAATTCCTCTACAATCGATTCCGGTTGTTTTGTTTTCTGCTGCTTCTTCTTCTCTTCTCTTTCAAGCTCCTCGAAATCGTCTTCGATTGAGCCGGTGAACTCTCTGCCGGGAATGACATGGTGTGGCTTTGTAACACGGTCTGGCATCACGTGGTGGTGTCCAACGCTCTCCGAATCTGTCTCTTCTGACTCGACCATAAGTCTGAACTCATGAGTCGCTTCGAGGGAGCTGGAGATACGCGCCAGTGTGTTGAACAGAGCAACGAGTTCGGTCCTTGAAAGCGCAGGCACATCTTGGGAGTTGTTGTCAAACTCAAAGAGTACTTTCAAGGCAGCTCCGTAGCCAGCGGTCTGAAGTTTGCCCCAGAGTCTGCACTTGTCACACCCAACGCAGTCCATGATCCGGCTGACGTTTCTAAAGCGGTTCCGGAAATCCTCCTTCAAGCTGGGACCCTCGCCGTTGACGAACATGAGGCTCTCGTCGAAGATTGGAGGTGATGCTCCTGCTCGAGATGTCAAGACTTGAACTTTGGCCTTGGTCATTGCATCTTGCGCTGGATCTCCGGAACAGAATGTATAGTCTTTCAAAAATGGACCTAGTTTCGTGACAGCTCGTAACACGAGAGCGTAATTGAAGTACAGATTTGAAACTCTTTCGGGGAACTGATGCAGCCTGTCCTTGTAGCACTGAAGATTCGGCCCCCATTCTCCGGTAGTCTGGTTCAAATGCTCCCAGCAAAGATGTGTGCTAATGGAAGTGTGCATGCCAGAAATGACCCTGTAGAAAACTCTCTTTTCCAGGCACTCATCTTCCTCTTCGAATCCGGTACTTGAAGGGGTGTTAAAAGCCAGCCTCTCATGCTCTCGCATAACCGACTGGAGTTCATTGGCCGCAGGACCCTTCCTTGGGAAAACAGAAGCCCCAAGGGATGCCGATTTAGGAAATGATGCCTTGGAAAAGCAATTCTCTCGGTATATTGCGTCCCAGACCTGTTTGGTACCCTCCCCTGCGTACCCCGTAAATCTTTCCGGATTATCCACTAAGCTCACATAGTCTCCCTTGCCACTTGCTCCCTCGTCGTCTGGCACGCAGTAGTCTCGGTCATCACACTCGTCGTCGTATTCCACCACGCAGCTCTCTCCAACGTCGTCGCCTAACATCCCTTGTAATGGCTTATTAGGACCTCTTTCTTCTTGTAATTGTCTTGTGGGGTGTCCGGCCTTGGGACCTTCCAGTTTGCCCAGCTCTTCCGCTCTCCATATTTTCGGGATATCTTCCTCATTGTCTAATGTATTCACAGCACAAGCAATGTTGCCACACATGCTATTCTCATCGCTCCAAAAGGGACATTCCTTGCCAAAAAGATTCAATCGATAATATGCGAAGAAGTCGGTTTTTTGCGTAATGTCGTTGAGCGACGGCCGGAGGTCTCGGTTCAGGTCATCGAGGGTAGAGTAGGATGCGCACGCATCGGAGACAATTGCTTTGGGAGAGATCTGATTGAAGGCATTAGACAAGTATGCCTGATAAAATAAAAGAATTGCGTACCGCGCAAACATCAGGAGCAGATGTTTTGGATTTGGAGGCGCCTTTGGAGTCAACGGCGTGAGTAGTACCCAACAGGGCGAAGACTGCTAAATAAAAGACTCTCGAGGCACCCTTCATGGCTGTCATAAGACCTTGAATAGGCCGTGTATAAGTTAATCAACTTATTTAGCCAGTGATTCAGTGCCGGCCCGGGAGGAGAATTAGTTCGGAGGAGGGGCAGGCCAGATCTCAAGGTTGATCAAGGAGCTCGTGTATTATTGAAACCTGGATTTGTCGAATGCGCCCGACAAAGAAAATTATTCGTGGATTTTGCAAATGGAATCAGAGGCCCATAGCGAAAACATATTCATAGAAAACGAGAGTCCTTTAGAGCAGTTTTGAGAAAAGAGCGTGATTTCAAAGCACTAAATGTTTTGGCTCGGGTGAGAATCTGTTATCTGTCCATAACTGACGTTTATGGTTCGATTAGTGAATAAGTTGGCGGCCCGGGACTTGCGCCACTGGCTGCCTTGGCGCATCCTTCCCCAGTCTGGGACGGGATTAGAACTGTAAATCGTGCTAAGTTTCCATAACTTCATCCGGACGTTCCTGGTCTTGCGATTCTGGCAGATTTGTTGATCTTCAAGACCTGGTATTTTGGACAACGCGGAGCCAGATAACTTTCAAAGTTCAATTTAACATTTGCTTAACGTTTTATCTGAAATCCTGCCCTTTCCTCCTCATGAATGGCTGAGTGCAGCATTTGGGCTTTATAGGCAGCATTTGGCAGGTAAAGTGTTCCTGGTTCTATTGTAGCCACACGATAACCTTCCGAGCCAACCTCGAATAACCTAGCAATACTCTTCCCTACGAAATCCCATTAATTCAGTTACTATACAACTCTTGATCACCAAGGACGCCAAATTGGGACCACGCCCATTGAAAGGAGAGGATATCCATTAACCCTAATCTAGTACATAGAAGCTGCCGTTGAAAGGCTCAAAGTGTGGTATGTATCGGGAGGACATGAAACGTAACATCGTCAAAGCAAACGCCATTGCTTGTAAACTTCTTGCGCTGCATCAAAGAACCGCCAAATGAAATCGAGGCGAAGCAAAGGTACTACGAGACCTCTATTGAGTAGGGGGAACATAGTTGATAGGTCTCCTATGGTAGCTGTTAGCAATTACTCTATACTCATCGCTGGTCATGATTATACTTACTTGAATAGAAGAATGTGTGGCTCTGGCTCATGAACTTCGTAATGTTCCCATCCAAGACTCTGCGCGCGCATTTGTTAGCCCGCGCATTCAAAGTGTACAATATGGTTGCACCGTACCTGCGTAATACCCAACGCCCTCCATTCCTCCTCCCACAATAGCTTCAGCGTGCCTTTCGTGGGGTCATGATAATCTTTTGGGATCGCCTTGAGCATGTTCTTTGGTAGTTGGACATGTCGATATTCATAGTCATCATCGGAGTATCTAGAAGAAGTTAATTTCAGTCTGGTATCTAGCGCTGTGCAAAGATCGTTGTTTCGAAACAACCCGCAGACGAATCAGTGACTTGCCTTGCGGAATAATGGATCGAATCAATGAATTCCTCCAGCCGCGCCTTTTCCGAATCAGAAAGCGGCCTCGGGTGTTTATTCCGTCTGTTATAATCGAGGTCTGCCATTTTCCCTGTTCGATGTGCTGTTCTGAGGACCTGGTGGGTCGGCTCTGAATTATTGTTTGCGAAGCTGCAAAGCTAATCGCGGGGCACGCGACTTATATGATCCACAGGATGTGGAAGATCCTGCCGTGTCGTAGCTCGCAGAAGACGGGAGAGAATAGGATGCGACAGTAAGGCTGAGCGCCTGGGACGGAACCGTTGAAGGACTTGCGCCGGTAGTTGTAGGTCTTCGAGCCTGTCCCAAGGATTGCTCAGTATTGCAAGAATAGGGCAGCGGCGACTTGGACGGAGTAAAACCAAATTGAAGCTGCGAGAAGGAGTGTATTGAGCGAAGGAAAAGGCCTGGTGAGGGAAGGCACACGGACAAAGCGAATTGAATGTGAATCTGCGAGCGGGGGAAATGTTTTTAATTTTGCAAGAGGGTTGCGGACAAGATATCCCAAGAAGTCGTAGTAAACAAAAGCCTTAGGTACTTAGCTTAGGTACCCGCCCGCCGAAACAAGCAGGGGATGCCCGTCAGGTGATCACCAACAAACTGGTAGGTAGTCTAATAACAGACTGGCACCCAAGGTTGAGCCGCCAAAAGCATCGATGCACACAAGTTTGCGCAATAGGTGAATGTCCAGGGCACTTTGCGACTTTTTTTCATTTACTCCTGCAGCAGCATCCAGGGTGACGCCAGATCCACCGCAGAAATCGCGTTTTCTCTCGTTGCGAGCCCGGCACCAGAAAGATCCTGGTAAAAGTTGACCTCTTCACTCACTAAAGTACGCAACGCGCATCGGCATCAACACCTCGCACCCTGCAGACCGTGTCGCCGGCAGCCATTGTACCATCACCACCGTCCGCAAGAGCTGCGCGTCACTTCAGCACCATTTATTTTGCACCCGCGACTCCGGGTCGCGAAACAGCGGAGGATGGACTCGAAACGTAAGGTCAATGGCAGCGCAGACAACGAGGAGGAGCGGGCCATGAAGAGAAGAAAGGTCTTGGCTGTGAGTGGTGTTTGCCCCTTCCTCTGAATTTTAAATCTGCGGTCGGGCGAGCGAGTTTGCATTGCAATGCGATGCGCTTCGAACCTCATGCGATGGATGGTTGGCGTTGAACCCGGGGTCTACTCAGGACGAACGCCGCACCGACGACGCACCTCGATTTCTTACTTCGACCTTCCGAGCAACGACAAGGCGCAAGGCTGACAGTGAACAAGGACAACAATGTCGATCTCTCCAAAGGAGAAACACCCCAGACCACCACCCAGCTTGGGCTCAAGCTGGTGGAGACCCTGAGAAATACCCAAGACAAGAGGTCAGTCCCTTGATATTCCATCATTTACACAACTGCACCAGCACTACCCCTTTCAGCCTCGTCTGCGGGTAGGAGCTTCAATGCGATGCACATTTTATTCCTCGAGAGATATTCGAGCTTGCACCCTGCAAACGCCTGCATTTAACCCACCCCCCTTCATTTTTCGGAGACACCCGTTTGAATACTCACTGACTCCCCTCACAGTGGACGGCGCATCGCTACAAGCTTCTTAACTCTTCCCGATAGGAATGTACTTCCCGACTACTACGATGTCACCGAAATGCCGATTGCACTGGACACAATTGAAGAAAAGCTGAAGCGTCACGAATTTGAGACATTGGAACAACTCGAGAGTTACTTCAAGCGAATGATTTCGAATGCGAAAGACTACAATCAGAGGGGTTCCGAGATATATGATGATTCTGAACGACTGCGAAAAGCGTTGAGTAATGTTATGGTCAAGATCAACCCGGCGTACCAAAGAGCTGGATACTCTGCGTACCCAACGCCTCTCCCGAGCGACGGCAAGGGTGCTCCAAAAAGCGCCGCAAAGGCTGCCCCCAAATCTACATCCAAGCCAACACCCAAGCCTGCGCCCAGAGTCACCCTCAAAGTCGCTGCCCCGATTCCTACAGTCGAAGAAGACGCCGAAGGCGAGCCAGATGATGAAGAACCTGAAACCCCCATCAAAAGAGGGCGAGGCAGGCCGCCTAGGGACTCTAAAGGGCAAGGGAAGAGTGCAACTCCGGTAGCTTCCGAGTCTCGTTTCTCAGGAGTGGGATTCGACGCGCTTAATTTCCAAACCGCGCAGGAAAAGATCTTGGAAGAGTTAATAGCTCGGAAGGACAATCCAGAGTGAGTGCAACTCCGTATCACCGCTTGTGTGTCCCCATACTGATACTAGAAAGCGAGGAATTCAATTACTTTGAAGTATTTTTCGACAGGCCCGACAGGAAATTGTACCCAGATTATTACAAGCTGATCAAGAACGTTGTCAGCTTGAAATCAATTCAAGCGAGAGTAAAGAGATCAGACGGAGGAAAAAATGCACCTCTTATCTCAGATTTCAAGTCATGGGGCCAGTTCGAACACGAGATGTCTTTCCTTTGGAATAATGCTTGGCAGTATAATGAAGACGGGAGCGAAGTCTCAACTCTTGCTACAGAGCTCCAGGTATATCAGAAAGCTGCTTTTACAAAAAAAATGCATTTGCTAATCATCCGCAGGCGTCCTTTGACAAATTGCTTCAGGAGGCTAAGAAATTCATCCATGTACAGGAGCCAGCAAACAAGATCAGACTGAAAATGTCTGTGCCGGAACCCGCTCCAAAGATAGCGCTCAAGGTTGGAAGACCGAGTCCTGCTGACTCTCCTGCTCCTCAAACAAATGGATCAAATGGTACTCCTGCGAACGGTGCTAGTCGAAAGAACCCTTTCGGTGGTTCTTACTCATCCGCAACTCCAGTGCCAAATTTGGATCAATTGGATCGTGCAAGGAGCATGTCCGGTTCTGCGCCTTCTCCTACGCCATCTGGCTCTGCTGCTATTAAAAACGAAGAGATTGCTCGTAATTCGCCAGCTTTGCAAGCTGCAAACTATAACTACCGTGCACCTAGTCAGGCGGTATCAACTCCAGGCTTGTCAGGAGCGGGAATGCCACCACCATCGACGCCTGGCGTCCCTCCTCAAAACATGTACTCCACCGGCGGTTACGCACAATCGTTCCCTCACCCAGCTATGTATGCTCAGAATCCAGCCGTTGATAATAAATGGAGACCAGAGGGACAAAGTAAGACACCACTCAACCTTCCATAACCTTTACTGACGAATTCAAGCTGCTGCTGATGCCATGATCACGAACCTATCGATTTCGACCCACACGGGGCTTAATATTTCAAGACATTTCCGTATGGACGTACCTCCTTCACCGACGTTGGCTCAGCAATCTATCACTATCAACCTCCCACCTACCCACTACTATCTGCAGATCAAGCCTACTGTGGCCGACTTTCTGGTCCAACCAGACCGACAGCACCGGATTTTCGTTACTTCCGGGACCCAAAGATTGTTCGCACTTCCAAATATACCAGGCCACCCTGTTGATCAAAGACAGCCGCTATTTGATGCTCGTCTTCTCCCTGGAGTAAACCGAATTGAGATTGAAATTGTTGCGAATTTGCCCAAGGGCGCACCGAAGCCAGCAAATGGCCAAGATATGGTGAAGGAAAAGATCACCATATTTGCCAACTTATTGAAGGGATGAGGTGGCGATTGTACTTGTATTTCACATTTTGGGCGGAGTCAGGGCGCTTTTGTGCATAATGATGGTGGTCATTGGGACGGAGTCTGCTCTTCGCCGGCGATTGGGACTTCGCGGCGTTGTAAAGTATACAACAATAATTGTTCGAGTTGCACATTGTGGGGGCAGATGGTTGGCTGAATAGCGGCGGCGAAGATTGGTACGTTGGTAGCTTGCTAAGTTGGTTGAACCTAGACACGCAGCCACGATTAGAGGCACCATCTTTAAAAAAAATACAGAAACATTTATAAATCTCTGTTACTGGTAGTTATTAGTGTATCATGAGTTAGAAATCAAGCGTTGAGCTGACCCAAGCTCTAATTCAGTAAGAAGGCTCTGAGCTATCTGGAAGGCATCAACGGGTACATCTGGAACAATACCTCTCGCTGATTGGCATTTTTGCCTACGGGACTATCACCTTCATAACTGGAGTCCTTGATCCATAAGTGTATACTGTACCTACCGTAGATCAGTTCTTCGAAAGTCCGCTTCAGACAGACTGGAACTTGACGCAAAAAGCGGCACTGACATTGCATGGGCAGAATGCCACAATCGGCAATAGACAATGCCGCTTCAACACCCACAGAAATACAAGGGGCGGGGCCTCGCTTATCACTAGCGCGGAGCTAGGCATGAGATTTTTGAACACCGACCTGCGAAGGAAGAAAAGTCCTCTACACCGGCTCCCCCACGCCAGACTCTACATTTCTCCTCTCCCCAATCGAAAGCAGAAATTCTATACCCAATATGGCTGACGAGGTCTACGAAGGTGCGATCGGTATCGATCTTGGTATGTTCTATCTTTCCTTCTCCTCCGAGTTCGCAGCATCAACTGCACATGCGGCCGATTCCATCATCAACAATTTTTGCGTCCAAGGCTAACTTTTCCCATCATAGGCACCACCTACTCTTGCGGTATGTTTGAACGCTCAATACCTGCAGCGCAATGCCCCGATAGCTCCGCAGACAGCTACTGACTTTAACAAATAGTTGCCAACTATGAGGGAACCAATGTGGAAATCATTGCCAACGAGCAAGGTAGCTTCACTACTCCATCTTTCGTCTCCTTCACCGACAAGGAGCGTCTGATCGGTGAATCCGCCAAGAACCAGGCTGCTATGAACCCAAAGAACACCATTTTTGATATCAAGTGCGTTTTTGATATCCCTATCATATTCCCAATCCCTAGGAATGTATACTAATTCGAGGCTGCAGGCGATTGATCGGCCGAAGATTCGATGACCCCACAGTCAAGAAGGATATCGAGTCGTGGCCCTTCACCGTCATTGATCAGGATGGTAGCCCTATGGTTGAGGTCGAGTACCTCGGTGAGACCAAGATCTTCTCTCCCCAGGAGGTGTCTGCTATGGTTTTGAGCAAGGTACATGAGAATCCTCCACACACGGTGAGAGATTTTGCGGCTGACGCTCCATATTTTAGATGAAGGAAGTTGCCGAAGTCAAGTTGGGCAAGAAGGTTGCTAAGGCAGTCATTACTGTCCCCGCCTACTTCAACGACAACCAACGTCAAGCTACTAAGGATGCTGGTGCCATCGCTGGTCTCAATGTCCTCCGTATCATCAACGAGCCTACCGCTGCCGCTATCGCCTATGGTCTCGGTGCCGGAAAGTCCAACAAGGAGCGTAACGTTTTGATCTACGATCTCGGTGGTGGAACTTTCGATGTGTCTCTTCTTAACATCCAGGGTGGTGTCTTCACCGTCAAGGCTACTGCTGGTGACACCCACTTGGGAGGTCAAGATTTTGATACCAACCTCCTTGACCACTTCAAGAAGGAATTCTCCAGAAAGACGAAGAAGGATCTGTCTGGAGACCCACGAGCGCTCAGACGTCTCCGAACTGCTTGCGAGCGTGCTAAGAGAACTCTTTCCAACGGTGCCCAAACTACCGTTGAGATCGATTCCCTTTTCGACGGAGAGGACTTCAACGCCCAGATCACCCGTGCTAGATTCGAAGACCTTAACTCCAAGGCTTTCAACGGGACTTTGGACCCTGTTGCTCAAGTTTTGAAGGATGCCAACATTGACAAGAGCAAGGTGGATGAGATCGTTCTTGTTGGTGGATCTACCCGTATCCCACGGATACAAAAGCTCCTGAGCGATTTCTTTGACGGCAAGAAGCTTGAGAAGAGCATCAACCCTGATGAGGCTGTTGCTTATGGTGCCGCCGTTCAAGCCGGTATCCTCTCCGGAAAGGCTACCTCCGCCGATACTGCCGACCTCCTGCTTTTGGATGTCGTTCCTCTTTCCCTCGGTGTTGCGATGGAGGGTAACATCTTCGCCCCCGTCGTTCCACGTGGCCAGACTGTCCCCAGTACGTTACATTATCCCTTATTTTCTGAATGATTTAGCAGCCGGGCTCTTGTTCCCTTGATATTCCTCTGTAAACCATACTAACTTTTCTATAGCTATCAAGAAGCGCACCTTCACCACTGTCGCTGATAACCAGTACGTGAAGCTTTACCCTTGTTTCCACCCGAATTCTTCAAGAGTCTTTCCTGGGAATTCGGTTCCTTAATAATCTGCACTGTTCTTGAAATCTCATACTAATTTATCTATAGACAAACCGTGCAATTCCCAGTCTTCCAGGGTGAGCGTGTCAACTGCGAGGATAACACCTCGCTTGGAGAGTTCACTCTTGCTCCCATCGTAAGTTAAACCGTTCTAATGATGCATAACACGAGCTAACAACGCCACAGCCTCCTATGAAGGCTGGAGATGCTGTTCTCGAGGTTGTTTTCGAGGTCGATGTCAACGGTATCCTCAAGGTTACTGCTACTGAGAAGACTTCCGGACGTAGTGCCAACATCACCATCTCCAACTCCGTCGGCAAGCTCTCTTCCAGCGAGATTGAGAACATGATCAGCGGTAGGTGCATCACGAGCAGCGGGACATTCTGGCAGACACTAATTCATTCACAGATGCCGAGAAGTTCAAGAACAGCGATGAGGCTTTCAGCAAGAAGTTCGAGGCTAGACAACAGCTTGAGTCCTACATCTCAAGAGTTGAGGAGATTGTCTCCGACCCAACCATGTCCCTCAAGCTTAAGCGTGGAACCAAGGACAAGATCGAGTCCGCTCTCAGTGATGCCATGGGCCAGCTCGAGATTGAGGATTCAACCTCAGATGACCTCAAGAAGAAGGAGCTTGCATTGAAACGTGTAGTTACTAAGGCTGTTCGTATTCCCTAACATCTGTGTCGGGACTATAGGCTAACTTGCTGGAATAGATGTCAACCCGCTAAATCACCTCACCACCAACCACCTCACAGAAGCAGCACACGGAGCAAAGGGGATACTGACGCATGAATTTAACGGCATGGATTGGTCCATCTGATTTCTTGCTCTTTTCATACTTATGGGTTCATTAAAAAGTCATTTGCGATGGTTTCCTGATCCGGACTACTCTTGTCGATTTGTCATCCGATCCAGGAACAAGATATTTCCTTCTTCTTTTACGGGCATAAAGCGCGCTTGTAGAACAGGAAGAAGGGGAATGTTAATCAAATTGAACCAAAAATTGAAAATTATGTCTTCCACTTTTATTGTGATCTGCATGATTCTGAGCCTGAAAATTTTGACCTGATTTCGGCATATCGCAGTGTTGGTGAAACAAACCAAAGACCCGCTTCAGCAGGTTGATCTTTACAACAGTGTAGCATCAGAGGGCTGGACAGCCTGGCAATATCTAATAGCATGCGACTTAGAATGTTTTGCTGCTAGGATCGAAACTTTTGCCTTGGTGCATACCAGAAGCTCTTAAATCCCAAGGAATTATCAGTTTATGTACTCATTCCCAAATAAGTCGACTAACATCCCTCCACTCTGCCTCAAGCCATGAAAGGCCGCCATGACTTGTACTTAACTTCGCCACCTCCAAATACGGATCTCTCAACAACCGCTTCAAATACCTCCAATTTGCCCCCTGCGCACCCTTCTCCAAACGCGACGCATACCCCTCACTCAGCACAAACTCCAGTCTCCTCAAGCCCCCTTTAAGTATCAAGTCCTCAATTGCAGGCGCGAACCTTTCTACAAAATAATCCTTCGCGCCCCATCTCTCAATATTGATTTTTAGAGAGCGAATGAGGTACCGCGAAGGCGAGGACAAAAACGGGTAGAGTAGACCGCGTTCGTTATGCCGTTGGGTGACGAGGGCGAAGGTATTGCTGCTGTAATAGAGTGAGAGGACTTCGGTGTGCAGTTGTGCGCAAGTGAGGAGAAGGGCGTGTGGGTAGGTTTGGGGGAGCGTCATGCTTTCGGGATGTTCGAGGGAGATTGGGGTGGCGTGGTGGAGGAGAAGAAGGAGGATTTTGGTGCGGAGTTCGGGAGGGAGGTCAAGGAAGGGGAATGGCATCGTTTAAAACTAATATATAGAAATAGGACGTTGGGATCTATGGACACTGAGAAAGTTGATTTGATGTTGTATTGAGTTGAAAGGGAAGAAGGCTGACAGACGAGGCAGCGTTGACGCCTCGTCAAATTTCGGTTTCATGCAGGAGAGTTTGACTGTTCAACTACACCACAAGCATGCCTCCACCATTACCTATACGAGCCAATGCTCTCAGACAGCTCTATTCTCGACTTTCTGTTAGCTCAGAACCCCATATTTGGTGAGATTCCCGAGAGAAACAGTTCAATTGCGCCCTAACTAACAATCCTCACAGTTTAAGAACCGCAACCCTCCGCCAGCCCTCCCTAAACCTCAATGCCTCCCGCCCATTCTCCCAATCGCCCCTCCTCCTCAAAAAGAAATCAAAAGCAGACCGCGAGCGCGAAGAAGTCGAAGCTGAAAACCGCGTCGTCGAAGACCCATTCGATTTCTCCGAGCTAGAATCTGGGATCGAGAAAGCTTTGAAGAGATTGGAAAATGATCTTTCGAAGCTGAGGACAGGGGGCAGATTTAATCCAGAAGTACTAGAGAGTTTGAGAGTCAGCTTGAAGAAGGATAGTAAGAAGACGGAGAGGCTGGGGGATTTGGCGCAGGTACTGCCCAAGGGGGGAAGAATGTTGATGATTTTGGTGGGAGAGAAGGATGTGAGTTTTTGCTGCTTATTGATCATTGGTTTCGAGAAGAGAAAAGGAGGACGGTCGCTAATTGAGACTGTAGCATTTACACCCGGTCATGTCTGCGATTCAAGGTGCGAAGGATGTTAATTTACAACCGCAACCTGATGCGCAAAATCAGAACCAACTGAATGTACCTATTCCTCCACCTACCAAGGAATCTAGAGACTTGGCATTGGCTGCTGCTAGTAAAACGGGAGATACTGCTAAAACAGCGGTGCAAGCTGCCAGGAGTGTTCAGCAGAAACGTTTGAGGGGTATGGAGCTCAAGAAGGTGGCTCGGCCGGACGATCTGAAGAAAGCTCATAAAGAGATGGAGAAAATTGTGGAGAAGGGGACGGCTGATGTTAAGAGGACAGTAGATGTGGCGAGGAAGAATATGGAGCAGGCATGATATGAGTCTTTCCATATTGTAAACATTTATTGTACAGATATACCAACACCCAAAAGTTCTATAAGATGCAGGACACACTTCTTCAAGGATTGGCTCTTGCCTTTCTTTGCCGTGGTGGAGTAGATGCAGCAGCCGGTAATAAAGTGCTGAGCTTTTCCTCCAACTTCCTCGCGTCTTCCGGCAAGTACGTCTCATTCCTCCTCAAAAATGTCTCTACCTGCCCCAATACACCGGCCTTCTGCGCAACAGGAGCTTGGTACTGTCCGCCAACCCAAGCATTCAAAAGATCCTTCTTATCCTTCTCCGCTAGTGAACCAATATCCCCAGGCGATTTCTTCCATTTCTGCGCAATATCCCTCTTTTCCGGATCCTCAAAAAGCGCCAGTCCATTCCCAGCCGACATGTTACGCAAATGCTTCCCAGCATGTGAAAACTCCGGTCCGACCCTTGTAGCTGTTTGCATCTTGTACATCAACGTCTCATTTACGCCCCTCGGGCTCGATATAACAGCCCCTCCAAGTCTGGACAACGACTCCGCGGATGTAGTCGGTTGGTATGGTTGAGGGAAACCGCAGTCATGGTTGTAAATATACGCCTTCTCCTCTTCAGTCAAAGGATCCTCTGGCCCATCATCGTCCTGATGCCTCGGCCGCGGCGGCTTCTTTCCACCTGCTCCCCTTCCTCTACCCCTTGATAGACGTCCGCCTCTGCCTCTTGATCTTGTTCCTCTTCCACCACGTCCACCCACACCTCTGGTGCCAGTTCCTCCAAAGCCTCCTCTAAAGCCTACACCCCGGCCCCGGAATGAACCTCCTCTATCGGGGGTCTCATCGACTCGACGGATGGTGAAAGTAGGCGGTGGTTTGGCGGCAAGAGAGCGTGCGTCGATGCCTCGAGATGGTTTTGGAGCTAGGGAACGCGCTTCTGTAAAGGCTTCTGCTGAGCGCTGAGCGCGTGATGGCGGTGGGGCATCGTTTCCTGTTCATAGAATTAACATGGCTATTTTGGTAAGGCTGCAAAAGAAGTCAAGTGGTTCTGTACAGGGGAACATACCTCCATCTTCAGCACTCCTGGACAACGAAATAGAAAACTGTCTCAATGAAGCAGCAATCCCATCAGCAACTCGTGATATATCATTGGCAACAGGTCTACCGCGACCAATGGCTGAGTGAACGTGCCATTTGTACATTTTGTGCTGTGCTGATAGAGCTTGAAGCCAGGGAAGTCAATGTGGTTCCGAAATTTAGAGGTCAAGAAAATGTTGCTGCCTTGATGCCTCAGCCTTCTCCCCTCCGTTGTTGACCCCACGTTGAACTTTCATAAACACTTGGAGTTCTACGACAAATTCGTCTAGAAAAAATCAACTCGCCATTCCATAAAATCATCTCATCAGGCCAGCAAATTACACTGTTTTGCTAACATACCAAGGAAAAAGTCATCACCTCAAACAATCCAAAAATGCTCCGCCGCAAGCCAACAGCCATCACCCTCACCACCGAAGACGTAGCTATCTACGAGGATGCACGCGCTCGAGAAGCACTGCAGCGCGAACAGCAAGCTCAGGCACAAGCTCAAGCGCAGGCTAGGACCCAAAACCTTAGGGATCCGAGCGATGAGTTGAGACCGTTGCCTGGGGATAGGGCGAAACAGCAACAGCAGGTTAAGAGTAGGGAGGAGAGGTTGGGGCTTGGGTTGAGTGGGAGTTCGAGGGGATGAGAATTCGGAGTTTAGGAGGGAATAGGAACGAGGGTGGATTGGTGTATCATGGTTCTCGGATAGTTTGATGGGAACAATCAGTCACAACGGGAAACGACTCTTGAAGATCCATGGATTCTTATGCTCGCGACCTCTATCGACCTCGAAGATTCAACCAGAAGAATATCATCCCCACAGATCCATCTCAAGGGTTTCGATCTGTGCAGACATCAATTCCGGAATCATTTCCTGCATCCATCCTCTATATATGTTCATCGTCCCTCTTATGCTCTGCTCATGCAACCGCAGCCGCAACCGCCAGATCAAACTCCAAGAGTCCGCCCGAAATACAAAATACAAGCCTATGTTACAAGATGCTACCGCAACGCCAATGTACCCATCGCTCGCTATGCGGCCATTTTCGAGGGCATGTTTCCGTTACGCCTTTTCGCTAAATGCTAATAATTACTATTATGAAATAGAGGATTATGGAGAGTCTTCTATGATTGGGGAGAGGATTGCCGGGGTTTCATGTTTAATTTAATTTTGAGTGGCTGGCTTGCGGCTCGGGCCAGTGGTGGAGGTGAAAATTGAGAGGGAGGTGCGGAGTCGGGAAGGGGTTTGCGTCCGCCGGCCGCATCAGGGAGGGGCTTGCGACCACCGCTTGAGTCTGGGAGCGGTTTCCGAGCACTCCCAACTGAATCGGGAAGAGGCTTGCGGGCTGGCTTAGGAGGTATGGAGTTTCCTGATGAAAGAGATGGCGCTGGGGAGACCGAGATGGTGGATGGCGCGGGACTAGGTGCTGAGTATGCTGGTGATGGTCTCGGGGCAGGAGAGGCTCGTGCGGAAGATGGGGCTTTCGGATGAGGAACCGCGATGGTGGGATTTGGAGGGCGGCTTAGGATTGTGGCAAGTCTATGAGGCGGAACCTTGAGGGTAATTTTCCTAGCCTTCTCGCATTTCTCGGCCTTGATCTTCTTGGCTGGCGACTCTTCCGAGCTCGGTGTTCTCTCTGGAGCGGGACGCTTGGGCGGCGGCTTCATAGTACCGTCAGTACTGGCAGTGCTAGCAACGCTAGCGGCTCTGGCAGCACCGGAACCCGTGAAGTTTAGTCGAAGTGGTGGGGGCGTTGCTGCGACTGGTGTTCCCAATATAACAGGCTTTGGTCCCTTGGCCTGAAGAACAATTCTAGGTTTTTGTCGGACTCTATCCGTTTCTTTGAATGCCAGAACCGCCTAGATAAGTCAGCAAAAGTCTGAGACAGAAATCAAGAGAATCAACATTACCTTGCCGAGGTTTCTAACCCCCCAATAACGTGGCAATCTCAATTTGACGATCATAGACTCCACAGCATCATAAAGAACGCTGCAGATATCGAGGAGGTCCCGCTGTTCTGAAACACCAATGACCGCAGAGTTGATAGCCTCCCATAAAGCCTCCTTGAGTACTTCGTTTGTCTTCAACTCCTCCTTCAGAGCAGCCAAGGCTCCTTCAATACTTGTAGTTCGTGCAATGTGAGCCTTTCGTGAATCTGTCGATGCATCTTGGACGATAAGCATGTCTGGCTCGCCGTCCATTTGCACATCTCCCTCTTTATCGATCGCAGGTGGTGCAGCTTCAATAGGCTTATCTTCACCGAAAGCGATGGTGGCTAGTCCAAGACAGAATACCTCGAATAGATGGCTGCGCACATATGGGGAAGAGTCTGTGCTCAAGACGTTCAAAAGAAGCCTGGCAATGTATTGGTTTGGGAGAAAGCCAAGATCCACGAGAGCTTCGAAGGCCTTAATCCGCACCCCGTCGTGGATCCCATCACGCAGATACTGAGCAAATTCCACTGGCTCCATAGGAATAACTTTAGCTTTCATAAGCTTTCGCTTGCATTCCAAAACCGTGGTCGTGTAAATATTGTGGTAAGAGGCTTCCCACTCTTCCATACGGCGGTAACGCTCCAATTCCTGGAGAACCTGCCCCTTGAACTCTTTGAACTCGTCGTCTTCTTCGTCATCGCCAAAATCCAGCTCATTCTGGGCTGCTGAATCCTTTTGAGGAATCAGAGAGTCGGCAAGAGAGGTCAAAAGGTTTGCGACCTTGTAGACATCAGAGAATTCGTTGTTCCCATTGTCGTTGAAGCGTAGCATGTCAAAAATGGAGTGTCTGGCTTCCTTAGGGCATTTACCATCGAGGCTTCGAACCATTGACATGGCTCTCGGAATAGCGCACTCGACAAAGTATGCTGACGGGTCCGAGAAATCATTCGGTCGTGGCATTTTAGTGCCAGAATAGCAGCTGAATTCTTCGAATGCCTTCTGAAGATGCTTCATTCCAACCCAATTGAAATTAGGAAGTGCGTGGATCTTCAAAATCTCTGCGGCCATCACCCGAATTTCCCAATAGTATCGAGTATCCATCAAGGTTCTGATCAGAAAGGTGGCGACCAGGGGATGCGCTTGATGATTTTTCAAAAACATCATGGACTCTTGCTGTGCAATAACGCTTTGGTCTTGCTGGAGCTGAGACACATACATGTAAGCCGGAATAGAGATGGTCTTTTCGCACAGCCATTCGAAATCCGCATCGACTCGGATCCACTCATAGTGCTCAGCGTCCATTGACTTCAGTTGATCCTCATTCCATTCAGATAACCCCCACTCACGTATTTCGTCTGGGTCTTGCAAAGTATCCCCTAAGCAGTAAAATAAAGCATCACTTCCAGTCTCCAAGTCGGCGGCTCGGGCGTTCATTCGTTCCTTTTGATGGCGAGTCCTCTTGAGACGCTTGTACTTGGTGTTGTATGGGATACTGATCTTGGCAGTACCCTCATTAATTTCCATGGTATGTTCATAAGGAGTACCATCAGCCTCGTGAATTCGGATAGTCATGGGACCAGTAAAAAGCGGTTGCATCTCGGCCGCATAAACTCCATGAAGCTCTTCCTTTAGCTCTCTTGGGAACGCCTCCTTCTTAAGTTTGCGTTGAGTAGGAAGTGTATCCTGCTTCTGCTGAATCGTCATCTCAACAGCTGCTTGCTTCTTGTTGAACTTTTGAGAAATTTGGAATCTAGGACAACCAGCACCTAGGATCCACTGGTTCCAGAACGGCTCTAAGCTTCTATACTTTGTGATTTTGTCAATGATTCGGCGCAAACCTTGTGTGTCAATGACACTGTCGGCAGCTCCACCTGTGTTAGCTCCCATCACAAGTTTGGAGATGACTCGCGTGAGGCCAGCGGTTCCACCCCCGGTGGCCTTCAAAATGCGATTATCCAGAACAAAAAGTACCAGAGGTGCCTTCAACGCCATGAACTCATATTCGAAGTCGCCAAGGTGAAGAATTTCACCTAGAGAGTAGAGAGAAGGCCTATCGAGGTCCAACTCTACTAAACGGTCCGTAAGGACCTTTTGGCGGAATAAATAGGCATTTCTCCCCCACAAGATCTTCTCGAACAGCCCTGCCATGAAATGCGCGAGGCCAATGGTGATCCAGCTATCGCAAGCTTCAGCCGGAACGATACCAACACCAAACCACTGAGAAGCCGCAGCTTGAATAAGCTTTCTGACATTTTCGAAAACGGGATCGATCAAAGCGTCGGTCAAGAGGAGTCGGTTGGAGCATAAAGACATAGATGCAACATGCTCCGTGTCTTGGATTTGGTCATCAACAAATACCATCGAGTATTGCGAGAAAGGAAATGCTCCATACTGGAGGGTAAACCAATCAATGGCATTGACCAGGTCGTTGCAGGTATACCGAACTTCGTCAAATCGTCCTGGTAAACAATAACCAGTTATAGCTAATGCTTGTCCTTGTCCCAACTTCTCGCCTTCTTCATCTTTACGATTTTCAGTGAGATCAACAGTCTCGAAAGGGCCGATGGAGAATCCAATGTGATGGGGAGCAACAACGGTGCCGCACTGAAAGGTGATGACCTTTTTGGAGCTATCCTGCTGGTCCACAGTCTCGTCCATCATTTCACCAGAACAGACGACAATCATTTCCAAGAGTTTATCTGTCTCGCTCAAGGGGGCCTCATATTCCTCAGGGGGTGGAACTCCATTTTTGAAGCCCTTGACAATGTATTTGACACCACTAATGCTTGCATTGACAATCCCAGTCTTGTGATGAGAACGTGGTTTTCTCCTCACAGCATCTCCCAAATTGCGCGAGCATTTGATAATGATGTCCCATGTGCACCTCATGGCAGGGTCATCAATGCAAGGGAAAATGCAAGAGGCGGTTCCTGGTTTGCTAGAATGCCTCGTGTAGACATACGGATATCTTTGATCGCCTTCATTCATGCCGACAAATTGCAGTCCATCGCGGAAATGCCGCACAACGTAGTGAATAGTGATCTTTATGTCTTGAAAGCGACTAGTTTGTTCGGCGGCAGCGGCCTTGGGGGTCAATGTTGGTGTAGCAGAAAGGGGACCATTTGCGCCCTCCCGACTCCCATTGACCAAAGCTCTTGAGCCATTCTCGGAGAAAGGATCCATTTCCTCCACGCGTACGCCTTTCGGTATTGTAATCTCCAGGGCTCCATTACTTCTCATATCCTCTGTGAGCGGCTTCAACCTGTCTCGCTGTTGATCATACTGGCTTGCGCTCCATTCCAAGTGCGGCGGTACCTCCAGCGCCCCCATAGGATCCGCATACTCGAAGTCGGCAACTAACCCATCCACCAGCACTTTCCCCTTGCCTATGAAGCACTGGCGCGCATCGATTTTGATCGTACGAAGGTCCTTAGATTGAGGTATTATGGTGATATCAACGCGCCCATTCAAGCTTTGAGTCGCGAAGTCGATGTCCAGCTCCACCCTCTGATGCGAGACTGTGAAACCGTACTCTGGCGCCTTGGGCTCCGGCGGAGTAGGATGCGGTCCCTCCATGTTGTCGAGGAGCAGGCCAGGCATGGTGTCGAGGGAGAAGGCTTTGATGTGTGCTCTTCTCGAGCCGGTCCAGCCTTGCTATGAAGCTCTCATCCGTCTCCCAAAGCTCCAGTCTAGTATGTACTCTTCTGTACGCGTCCGCGCGCCTGTGATTCGTAAAGATAGGGAGTGTTGGTGAGCCGTTGTCGGCGCGATTTCGCGGGGCAGGCGGCGTAGGGAATTATGTCGCGGAAGTTCTGGTGTTTCTAAGTCGACCGCGATGGCTGTTTCGTAAGGAATGAGAGATCCTGCCTCGCAAAGATGCGTTGGGCAGGCACGGAGGATTTGCAGGGTTTTCTTATATGTAGATGTATATTTGCGAGGGCAGGTGAATTAACGTCTTCGATTCACGGGCATCATGTCATTTCGCAGTCGTAAGGGCGACCAATTATAGTGCCGTCCGCTAACTAGAATAGCTGCTGTTTGCTTGGAAGGCCATATTACTGTTCCATCATCACTTTAACCAACATCTCCATCTGAATGATCCTCTTGCTTTGAAGGCGTCGAAGGTTGTTCTTTCTCAATCCTCTCTTCTGAGGTTGAAGATGTGAGCCTTGCAGGGATGACGAGAAGTTACTCGCCTCGCAGATGACTAAAATGACAGGGGTCTCCGCTCTAACGTGTGGTGTGGTGAATTTCTTAACAAATTCAATTCAATCACTGGTGCATCTTCAAATTAAAACACAAATCCAAAGAAATTATTGTTTTTTCAGAGACGAGGTATATGCAATTCAGCGCTATCTCTACTCGCCTCAGAGTAGAGTCTTATGATACAACCGTACGGCCAAAGAGATACTCAACGAAGCCGTTCCCCTACTCCAATGCCGGTCCCAAGATTTTACAAGCAAAGCAGCCAAACGAAGCACTTTCGATTCAGCCTACAATTCCGCGCATATTTTGTTTCCCATTTGAACAACCTCAGCCAGCTTCAGGATTTGCTAACCCTCCTGTCCCTCCGCTTCCTCCGGGCATGTATCTTCAGAGTCTCCTCGTCTCTGTACTCCTCCGGCAGGTCGAAGTCTTCGATAGGAACCTCAGGAACAGGGTGACCCCAAGCAGCTGCACTTCTGCCACTCCGCCGATGTTTTCCTAGAGCCGCCTGTCGAAGATGTGGTTTCGGGAAAAAGGATCTGAATTCCCTTTCATACTGCTCATTAGGAGGTACGACTTCGACCTTCACCTTCTTTTCGGCATGTTTCCTAGCAAGAGGAGCCGAACGAGCTATTGCCTCTTCATGCAGTTGACGGGCTGCGGATGCATCGACATCACTGTAGTCAGGCGGATCGCCATTGCTCTCGGCATCATCTTCTACCTCCTCGGCTTCTTCCTCTTCTGCGTCCTCAGTCTCTTCTTCCTCTTCCTCCTCTAGTTCCTCTTCTTCCTCTGCTTCAGCTTCTGCTAATGCAAGCTCTCTCTCAAGTTTCCGTCGTTTTTCCTCTTCTCTCCATGTGCGGAATTTCTCCAGAATCGTTTCGCAGCCTTTGATAAAATACTCGCGTGCGGGCTCGTATTCCTTTTTCCTACTGTCCGTGATGCCACTCACACCCATTAGCTTTAACCAATCATGACCTTGCAGACCTTCTAACAGCCGTATCACCTGGTCCTTCTCATGCTGGGCCCGACCTTTGTCACCATTCCGGATTTGCTTCTCCTGCCTCTCAGGCTTTCGATGTATGCTTTCGAAGTAGGCCTCCGATAATGGATCTTCACCACCGTCTTCCTTGTAATTCTTTTCCAGGAATGTAAAATCTACTCTCACTGCATCATGTAGGCCATCGAAAAGGGAGTCGGGGAATTGTTTGAGGGGGTATGCGGAGATTTCGCCATTCGTCTTTTTGGGGGAGGGAGGTTGTTTGGATGTCTTGGCGCTATCGATGACGATTATGGGGGTGTCGAGATTCAATATATCTAGAATGATCAGCCTCAAATTGGAATCAGTAAGAGATCTGTCAATTAGTCTTACGATCTTCCTTCGGTTCATTGCCAATGACTTCATCGTACTCGGGGAAGTACTGTGACAGCTCGCTCTTGAACCTTGTGCCCTCCTGTGATCGTAGTTTCCGCTTCTCATCCTTGTTGAGATCTGCAGCGTTTGGTTGTAACCGGTCGAGCTCATGTTTGATGCCGTTTACGACCTTCTGGTGGTGAATCGTGGGCTGTTGGGGCGGAGGTGGCGCTGGCGTTTGTGTTGCGGTCTCGACGTGTTTTGGTGGTGATGCGGATCGCTGAGGAGCTGGCAGAACATCCGAACCCGCGTTCGACTTGATGACGAGAGCCCGTGTCTTTGGCTGAGCCTTGGGCTTAGAGGTGATCTCGACCGTGATTTTGGCCTTCTTCGCCTTCAGGACTTGTTCATCGATGTCGATGTCATCTCTTGGGCGCTTCTTGCGGCCGATATTCGATTGTTGGTGTCTGTTCTGCGCATTGTTGTGGTGTGCTGGGGGGATCGCGACGTTGTTCCGTGTGCTGGATCTGGTGGTGAGCCCTTCAGATCGTCTGGAGGACCGGGTAAAGGGAGACGCCATTGACCGCGATGGGATCGTATTGCATGTTTCTGCGGCTTGATAGCGATGTCTTTGCTGCTTTCCACGACGGAGGACGATTTTCTGCTTTGTAGCTTCCTCCAGTGATCATTTTAGGCGATGCGAAGGCAGGTCCTCTTCTACAATCACACGGGGAACGGCGAAGGCACGATTCCTTTCACACAAATATTTAATTTTCTTTGTTTAGTCTGCAACACTGGAAACGACTTTATTTCGTGACATAAAATTATTCTGTTCCAGAAAACGGCGTAGAGATTGCTAGGAGATGAGTTACACAACATTTGGGGTGAGCTGAAAGCATGACTTCATGCGATATCGCTCCTTCATGTCAGCGAATTAATTAAATTGATTTAATTACTAAGAACTGGGAGACAAACAGCCAAGTAAATAATGGCCAAGACTAAAGGAACTTGATTTATCCTTTACTGAAATTGTGTCAAAAATTACAGGTTCCAAGACAGTGACTCTTTAATAGGCCCAATGAATCTGTTTGCTATTGCATTGCTGGCCTTACACAGGTATGCAGACAACTGTCTGAACAATTTAATCCCATAGTCACAACTGATCCAACTAAACGCAAGTATATATCTCATTTGCGCTCGCAGCGTCTCCAAATGCCAGCTCAGCGCCAAAGCTTCTCTAATCCACCAAATATATACGGGTATCAAATGCCAAGAATCATACGTAACCAATCATTAAGCTTAATCATTTCTCGTTCCTTCCGGTGCAATAGCGTTCTCCGGTCCAGTCCCAGGAACCTGGAGTTCAGAATCCTTCGAACCTTCCTTGGTTTCTGCCGCCCCGTTATTCGTACCTGCCGCATGCAGAGGCTCTTTGGGTCTGATCCGCAGCTTATCAAGGAGCTTCACATTCGCTCTATTCTCTTCCCTTTCCTCTTCTTCGGCTTTTTGCTTCATTTCGAGGAATCTTGCCTCTCGCGCTGCACTTTCACTCTTGTCTCGCTCTGCTTCCTCGCGGTTGGCAACTTCCTCCGGATCCAAAATCTTGTCGCGATGGTGAATCAGGTTCTTGAGAAATCTCTTTCCTCTCCGACGAGTTTTGACATAGGCTTCTAGTCCTACAAGCACTGCATAGGAGCGGGATATCGAAACATGGCTCATGTCTACGCCGGCATCCTTCAGTGAATGAACAAAGGCTCTGAAGTTTGAGACTACGTGAGGTTAGTGTAAGTACTATGAAGCTGAAATTTAGAAAACCTACCGGGTGGTCTGTAGTGACCGCTAAGGGGACTCAATTTCGACAATCTCCCATTCTTGATCTTAATCAATCCAGCGGCCGAGATTCGGGACCCGTGGAGAAAGGATGAGTGTTGAAAAGCACCGGATTGTTTAATTCCAACATAAAGTCGAAAGCTTGTGTCAGCGACGAAAATCCAGGTGTTCTTCTTTACAGATCCTCTAAGGAGCTTATTGAAAATAGTTGCAGCAGAGACGTGCTTGACTTTCTTTATCCCTTTCGCATTGTCGAGTTTGGGGTTCGCATATTTGCCGGCGCGTACCGACTCGTTGTCAGTATCATTGGATGAGCTGCTGGTTGTTGAATGGTCATCATCGTGAGAGGCTTCGGCAGCAGGTGGTGCATATGCTGGTGTAGTGTCTTCTGCTGGCACGATTCCGTGAATACTATCCCTATACTTTTCAGTTGTATCTATTCGAGCTCCATTCTTAGCCCAGCATAGCCGCCCCTCTTTATCAATTTTCACCAGGTAGTCCATTCGCTCTTCTTTGGATAAATATCTGACTTGTTCCCGATCAAGACGTTCTCGAGGGCAGCCTTGGCAGTCAATGAATCGGCCTTCCCCATAGTCCAGCCAGTAAAAGAAGTTTTCTTTGGTATCCGATTTCTTCCATTCCTCATGGTATGTCCTTAAGTTACTGCCATATCGATGCTTCAGATCCACCATTTCCAAGAAATATTGGAGATCCATAATCTTAGCAGCTTTGCGGCGAACGTCTTTCTCTTCTGCACGACGTTTCCGGCGAGCTTCTCGTTCCTCTTCCGGCGTATTCTCATCATCTTCGCTTTGGTCAGAATCCGAGTCTTCGTCCCCGCCAGCTCTTCGCGTGATTAAACCAACTTTCTTCCAGTTTTGTCGCGCCGTGCTTGTGTTTTTCGTCCCGTCGAGCCCCATACCGTTCTCATGCGCACTATTGTCGGCGTTCTTCCTCGGTATATCCAAACTCTCCCTCGGTCTCGGTGCCGTCAAATTCCTGTATTTGGCTTCCTTAACAGCTTCCACCCATCTTGTACTTGGATCCAGGCTAAATCCCGCCAACATCCTCCTCTCTCGATGCCCTCTATAATTCCTTTGAATCAACCCTGCAGCTTTCTCCCTCTCCTCATCGTTGAGCTCCGGATTCTGCTTCAAATTCTTCGTCATGACCTCCTCCTCCTTCCTCTCCTGCACCTCACTAATCTTCTCCACCATCTCGTGTGTCGGCGTCTCCAGGCTATCAAGATATTCCTGATGGCTCTTCGTAGATGTCTTGCTCGAAATAGAGAACACAGAATCGTGCTTCGCGTGCGATCGGGAGTGTGAGGAAGTCAGACTCAGTGCGCTGTCCGTCGTCGCCGAGGGCGGCATCTCGTAGCTACCGGTACTAATAGAGGGGTTGGTTCTGGACTCGAAAATCTTGGCACAGCCGATAACTAACGGCTGTGGCGCAGCTTAAAGCTTTCCTTTTCTAAAATTCTTGCAGGAGCTTCGCGGATCATGAAGGATAGTATATCATAAAGTGAAGACAAGAGGAAATGTGGGATGAGATGAGAATAGAATAATTGTGGCGGGGCCTCGGAAAATTCGAGGCGCTGTTCACAGTCAACAGCTCGGCTCAGCGCAGTAAAGTGGCTGATGACTGGGCGCCGGGTGAAAACGCGCAAGTCATACAAGTCAGAAGTTCTCTAGACGAATAAACCAATCCGATGCCCAGAGACGGGGGGCAGAGTTTGTAAAATACCCCACCAAGAAAGCTTGAAAGGAAGGCTGAATCTGTCGACGGACGAAGATGACGTTGCTACCCGACCGCATGTGGCTGAGGTGGGGTGGGTGACACGAAGTGGGCTGGGATCTGAACCAGATGAATGATTTTTTTGGGTGCTAGGATGAAAGCTTATTTTTGAACTGTTCTTGAAACAGATGGTTGTTTAGAGAGATCATTGGATGAGGGATATATCCTAGATGCGTTGACATTCATTACTAGAAAGGATCTAAGTGATGACTGCACCGCACTGTCGGCCGGTAGATCATCTCCAAAAAGTGAGCCAATCAAAGAGGCCAAAATATGTGGTCATTCCTTGGTAAGAGATTAAAAGATGTTATTTTGAGGATCATGGCCCTGCTGCTATCGTGATAAATACTCAAAATTCTCTCCCAAATCAAGTCAAGAACACCTCGAAATGCGTCCAAAGTCTCTCGTTCTCGACAACGCCCTTCCAATGCCAAATGCCTGAAACTTTTCGTGCTGGTCGCGGCCCTCTATAATGGGGTGTGGTATTCTATTAATGCTGCCATAATGCTATATGTCTTCCCAATTCGCTAATGTATTGAATGGGAAAACAAGAAATAAAGGAGAAGATCTCTCCGGAATCATCAACGTCGTCAGAGCCTTTGTTTAACGCTCTAAAAGCCCCATTCTCATCCGCATTCCAAAACGCTCTCTCAATCTAATCTCTTTCCGTTGGTGTGGCCGTTTGCTGCAACATTGGAGCCTTGTAATTTCTCCTTGTTGGCTACTTGCTTCTCCGTTGGGATCGTCAAACAATTGATGCCTAGGTAGGCGCAGATGCTGTTGATGACAAGGAATGCCCATCTAAAATAGGCGATTACAGCGAAAGCAAAGTATCCCCGTAGGTACCAGAGCTCATAGAAAGCGCTGACTTGAGGGAGCCCGACTCGAGGGAGGTTCCCAAGAATTGCTCCTCCTACTAGTGGAGTAAGCATGACGGTCCAGTATGGGAATGGTTGGCGGGTGAGATGGGCCAAGATGATTTTGGTAGTCATCCGGCCGAAAACGAAGGACATGGTGAGACAGAAGAGCACCAGCCGATTCTCGGGCATCAGAGTTGAGTATGGAGAGTATAACCAAGCGCCAATTGAGAACGTATATACTGCCATAGGCGTCCATTCCAGGAATACTGGTAGGACTGGGAGTTTGGCACTTCTTCGAGCCTTGACAACATTTATAACGCAGAAAGGTACGTGGACCCCGATCAAAGAGGTTACAAGGATAGGCACCCATAAATCTCGGACTGAATACTCGCCGAAGAGCTCATGGTATCCGAAAAAGTAGTGGTGTCCAACCAAGTCTGTAATTCGATGAGTCCAGATCTCCGGCCCGTAGTACCCTGAAAGAATCATGATGGTACAGGCGATGATGAGGCCTTCAGTCGGTCCATTGAATATGCCCAGATAGAGGGTATGCGTATGGTAAGTTTCCCAAGTTGAGAAGAACATCGGCAGGCAAGGAATGAGCGCAGTGAATACCCCGGCTTTAGATGTTCCCAATCCCATTGCTGCCGTCTCGCACAAGCTTGCCAGGGTGCAGTTCAAGGAGTCAATTCCATGGTCGAAGAGTTCCCCCAGGCCACTTGATGTTCCAGTTCTTCGAGCTTGCTTGCCGTCTACATTGTCCATAGTCGAGTACATCCAGAGACCGAATGCAAAGCTGTAGTATAACCATGACGGTCCCTAATTAGGTCAATCAGCAATGCAGTCCCATGTCCATTAGAGTTTCGTAGCAAAACATACTGGTCCCACTAAATCTGGCATGAAAATCTCAAGGCATATAACGTTCGAAAGGATGAAGAAGAACCCTAACAGGGTGACCATGTTCGGTGCCAGCCATAATGGCAGCAATTCCACGAAGGCATTCCACTGTATCGTCCTCAGTAATTTAACCGGGGGTTCTGGGGTTCATTGGCCGCGTACGTAGTGCTTGAGAATATAATTCGAGATCAGGGATTTGTCGACACTGGAATACTTGTAGGACTTGAGATGGACAAGTGCTTCCTCAGACACGCATTCATGCGCCGCTTCCTCTTTATTTCGTAGATCATCAGCAGGTATCCGGGAAGTATATATAAGGGGCCGAGGACGTACTTTTTGAGGGTGCCATTGGGGATTTCGGTGTTGTGACGGGTTGGGGGAGAAGGGCCTTGTCTTCCGTCTTCACCGCGAGTAAGGTTGGAGGCCGTATCTTGAAAAGGAAGAGTCGGATTCGCTCCGGCCTCGGGCGTAAGTGAATCTTTAGTTGGAAAGTGATATGCAGCTGGTCATCCGTCACCTAGGCATTTTCTGGCTGTTTAGAGCGGCTTAGAGAAGTGCGGAGGCGCGGGTAAAAGCTCGCTCGTCGTCCGCTGGACGTTAATTTTGGCCTGGAGATTTTTATGAACCTTGTCGCCGGGTCAGAGGCGTCATCGTTTAACACGTGCAAAACCGATTTGTATTTGATTTCAGCTCCTTCCATCTTGACAAGAGTGAAAATTAAAGTCTCATTTCATTCCAGATCCTGTCACCACATGTTCAGTGATTTGCACCCAAATTCAACATATTTCAGGGTGCTATGGCCAATCAATTGGACGATAGGGAATTTCTATATCACTCAGGGGCTACAGCATCGGCGAAGAATAACCACAAATTAGAGCAGTCAGGTCTCGCAAGGAAAACCAGGTAACAACAAGTCCATCATGTGCAGGCAAGATTGCATTGCATTCGTCTTGCTGGCGCCTGAACGCCTTCATCTCTTAAGGAGAGTGCCACCCTTTACACCTTCATTATCGTATTAAAGATTTTAGGTATGCCTTCTTTCCGACCAATAGGTCGGAAGACTGCTGTAGACAACGCTCAAATGCTAAGTGGAACAATTTCCAAAACTATCGCTAAATCAAATCGAATTTCCTCGTGTGGGGTGTTTGCCAATATCCTGGGTCATGAAAACATTTTTCAGTTACATGACCAAGGCAAATCCAGCGAAGACACCGCCGAATACAACGGCAAGACCGTAGGTCCGTCCCATATCCAAGGTGGTAGACTGGGCACCACTCTTCTTTCCGGAAGAGGACGCTGTTGTTGTAGCACCTCCGAGCCCGGTGAAGACCTGTCCAGGTGTACCGCTCGCACCAGAGCCCGTCGTCGCTGTTGCCACCATGGTGCTCGAGGTTGTGGTATTTACTCGAATCGGATTCTGGGCTCCGCAAGGGTGATCAGTTCGACATGCTGACTGGCATGCAGTGTTTCCATTGCAGCTAGCCACACACTGATTGCCGTATTCTTGGCAGATGAAATATGGGAGAGTTTGGGAGAATTCGGAGGCGTTGGGCGAGATTCCATTTCCGCAGACGCATGAAAATGTAAGGGTGTCCTATTTTCATTCAACGAGACATTCCTGCCGGCGGGCAGGTTATACTTACGGCATGGCAATCGTTTGAGGAAGTTGTTCTTGAACCCCCTTGGACTTGTGTACAAAGTAAGGGGCATGATTGCTTTTGTGTTGTGCACCAGCCATCTACTTGAAGTTAGAGAGGAGCTTGCAAAAAATTCGATAACCTAGACGTACCTCGAGTTGCAATTGGCACAGTGTTTGGATCGATGTAGTATACTGATTGGCCTTGAGCACTGATGGCGAAGAGTGCCGTTGCTACTACAGCAAGAGAGGTCTTGAACGAAGGCATGTCGAGGACGGGGTTTCGTCGGAATATTCGTACTCGATAAAGGGATATTAAAGGCTGTATGTCTGAATAAAATGTTAATTATAACCTTGAGAGAAGACGGGCCTGGAAAGATGTCGTGTGAGGGCGGGGAAATGCAATTGAGTATTTTCCCGGTTGGGTTGGCATACCTGTGGAAGGAAGTGAACCGGAAGGCTGAGAACGAGCGAGCGAGGTTCTCAACAGTCAACGAGGGAATTAAAATACGATAAATGAAGAGGAAAGCGAATGTCTCGAAGCAACCAGGTGATTCGGATGTCACAGCAAGCAGCAGGAGGATGGGAGATCAAGAGAGAAGGAAGAAGGTCCGCACTTAAAAGTCGCCCATGCCCATGCCCATGCCCATGCCCATGCTCTCCCCGACCACCTCAAGCCGAAACCTCGAGATATCGCGAATGCACGGCCAGCCACCAGTATACTCAAGCCTAACGTTAAGAGGAAAGGTGTGTATCTGGCAGTGTTTGGCCAGCCAACCGGAGGATTGGAATTCGATATCACCCCTGCTCAACTTTACCTCCATAAGATAGTTCTAGCGCGAAGGCGTCTCACAACCTCCACCTCCACCTCCACCTCGAGTTCCCGGACAGACCTTCCACGATTAGAACACCCAACATGCACCAGTGCTTCGTATTTGTGAGCCGGACTGCAGTGACAGCGTCCAGGTGTGTACTACGTAGGTTGTATTGTATGCATCCCACTTTGTTGCCACTCCTCGCAAGGTAAAGCATAGAAAAAGATGGAATCGATGGAAAAAAGAAAACGGGTGATTTGACTCGTTGAAGGGGTCTAGTATCGAAAATGGTCAAGAATGCCGGGCCACAGCACAAGCCGAGATTGGGTGAGCCTCCGAATTAACATCCCTGCTCGAGCTGGCTCAATCTCAATCTCAATCTTCAGAGCTCGGAGAAAAACAAAAAAGACAAGGAGCATGAAAGAGGCGCTGCTTGCATCTCCACACACAACGTACGAGGGTCCGCAGCGGCCCATGCTTCCGGGCCGGCAATACAAAGTATCTTTCTCTCAACTCGATCTGTACAATAATGAAAAAAACCACTGGTGTTATCAATTGGAGACCAGCCTCATCAAATGTATCAAATGTCTGGCAGATCTCATTAGCAGGGAAATTTGGGTGATGGGACTTAAAAGTGATTTAAGGTTTCTCCGCAGTGAAGTTGAGAAACAAATTTAGCGCAGCGACGATCTAAGAGGAACCGGCCATGCACCAACCTCAATCAAAATCAAACGTTTCGACCCTCTAGCCTCTCGACCCGACCACAACACTTCCTGCGTCCGCGCAGCCCTCTGCAAATGGATGGAGGCCGCAAATAAACGATCTGTCAACGATAGCACAGACGGCGAGCCTGCTAGCGCCAGCAAATATGGCTTCCGATCGAGTACGCCAGCCATGCCAAAAGCTGGCAATGATAGCAATTCTCCTGTAACATCGCCAATATCACCTCCCTACTGGGTGCAGGGCCACCAGAGATCATTCTCGAATGTCTCGGTCGAGTCGGTACCCAATGGCGGCATAACCCTGCGGGACAACACGGATGACGAGGACGTGAAGAACAAAGCGTGCTGGGCAAAGAGTGTACAAATCGAGGACCATGTAATTATCAATGGCAATAGAACAGGCATTGGAGCTTTCGTGGTATGGAATATCAATGTGGAGACTCTGCAAGTAAGTTGTTGTACCGTTGCAATTCTTATACAGCTGCTTATATGGTATAGGGAAGTTCAATGCGGATTCGAAAACGATACTCGGAATTCGATGACCTGCGGTACAAACTTCTTCAAACCTTCCCAAATTCGGAGGCTGCTCTGCCACCACTTCCACGAAAGAGTGTAATATCCAAGTTTCGGCCGAAGTTCCTCGAGAATCGGAGAGCTGGACTGCAGTACTTCCTCAAGTAAGGCTGATCACGGTGATATATTACAAAGGTAGAGCTAATGCTGCATAGCTGCATACTTTTGAACCCTGAGTTCTCGGGGTCCCCGGTCCTCAGAGAGTTTTTGTTTTCATGAACATATAATGAGCTGCTTGTATATTGGGCATTGGGTAACAGCCACGGCGTTCTGAATAGCATGCGTGCGTGGAGCATGGCTTTTTGGATTAACATGATAATACGTAATAATGACAAGCGTTATATACCCCGAACATCAGACATTGGGTATCCTTTTCAATCGGTTCCAGTATCCAGGTCAACATACAGCTATGTACCCCGTTCGAGATCTTCCATAAAACCACATGTCCGTCTTCCTTTTCTTCATTTCGTTGGCGACATGATAATTGAGGTATCACTTTCATTCAACGCCGACAACTTTGGAATTCACCCTTGTGCTTGCAACATGTATCTATCTCTTCTTTCCATTCCCTCTGTAGCATAAAGCGAGGGGAGCCCTTCGTTGTTGCTGACATGTTGATGTCTCAAGCGTTCGAAGGCGATGGATTATTGCAGAAGGAGCTTCCTAGCTGGGGCATGATCCCTATAACTAGTAAAGACATATACAAAGCAGGAGCCAGCCTTTTGTATTGAAATTAACCAATCAACGTCGAGGACAGCCTCGTCCCCGAACAAGGGGCGAAAGCACGTGCTGATAAGTAATCGCTGCTGCCCCACTCTGATTTCATCATGCGATTGTGTGCTTTCGATCGACCCCTCCCAACAGCTCCGGGACTTATTAAGTTAATCAGCTTCTTGCGCCAGGCCAGGCCCTTTTTCTCCCTCAATTCATACTCTTCATACTCTTCATTCTTCCCTCAAGAAGTTCTCCCCTGATTCCAATCCCAAATCTAAATTATTGACAATGGCTCTCGCACCCAAGTTCGCCGGCCAAAAGTTCAGTGCCATCAACGCTCCGACTCTCCATACTTTAGAACTTTATCTTGACTATGTCTGTCCGTTTTCAGCCAAGATGTTCAATACTGTCTACACCTCGGTCTTGCCATTGATCAAGCAGAAATACCCATCCAAAGTACAAATTCTCTTCAGACAACAAATCCAGCCGTGGCATCCGAGCTCTACATTAGTACACGAGGCTGGAGTCGCCGTCCTAAAGCTGCAGCCCGCGAAGTTTTGGGATTTCAGCAAAGTATGTTCGATTCTATTATCCGTGAGAATATAGACCAATAGTACAACAGGAGCTCTTCAACGAAGCACAATCCTTCTACGACGTAAACGTAGTCAACGAAACCCGCAATCAAAGCTACAGCCGCCTAGCCAAGATCGGTGCCAAAGTCGGGCTCGACGAGAAGGAATTTCTTAAACTTTTGTGGATTGACGACAAACCTGCTGCCGATGGGAGTCTGAACACAGGAAACCAGGTCACGAATGATTTGAAGGTGTTGGTGAAGATGAATCGGTTGGTGGGTGTCCACGTAACGCCCACGGTGGTCTTTAATGGAGTTGTGGAGAATGGAATAAGCAGTAGCTTTAGTAAGGAGCAGTGGGAAGAGTGGTTGGAGAAGAATGTGGTTTGACTACCTGGTGAAAGGCAGAAGGAGAAGCTGTGAGCGAGTAGCAACAGTTGCAGAAGGTATACACAATGCATCCGTCGGTGAAGAGTCCGAGTTGTGTAGTCTCGTGTTGGCGGTGGAATCGCGGAAGCATTTGCTTTTTTTTAGGGCAGCGAATTGGCCACTTTCCATTCGTTTCTGCCCCTCATCTTTTTGAGTCCTCTATCCCCTTGAAAGATCCTTCGTCTTGCCTCAACCTGCTGTGACTTTGCAAATGTACCGTCAGAAACATCAAATTGGCAAGTGCCAACTTCACCGTCCTGAATCACCCAACGGACTTTTCTCCAAGATCCTCCTTCTCGCGCAATATCAAGATGACCAAGGTTCAGTACCATATGAAGAAGTCGATCAAAAGGCTGGACTCTAAATTGAGGAGGGGGGCTGGCTGCTAATAGATCAAGCTGCCGAACTTGCTCCAATATACCAACATGCGTGTCCAAGACGTCCCACTAGCACTACAAGACTTTTGAATGCGGCAGCTCTGAATCCTTTCCATGATCTACTGAGGGGGGAGCATAGAGTATTGTACGAAGTCCCAGGGCCTCGGTTGATCGCGATCTCCGCAGTCTGATTCTGCTCATTGCTCATTCTTTTTGAAAGCTACAACATTGAATCCTCCACGCCAAAGGGAAAGAGGATGAAAGCACAATAGTTCCAGTGAGGGTAGACTCTTCGATTCCAAATTCCAGTGCTTCTTAGTACCAATCAAATGACTTCAGAGAAAAACCTGGGTAGCGCAGGACGCTCCTACTTAGAAGAATTCTCGAGACTTCAATATTCATAGCAAGTTGACAAAACTCCTGTCCTTTTGTCCGATATAGTTGCAGTGTCTCAAAAGAGACAGAACTGGTTATTATGAGCCTCATGTCAATTGCGCAAGACAAGCAAGCTACTTTCGATTCAGATAGAAGAGACCCAGTGTTGTAACAGCAAGCGAGGTAAATCCCAAGCCTTACACAGACTCCGCGTCGCGGCAACCGAGTAGTCGCAGACGTCACGATCTTGGCTAGCCTTTGTTGGCATCGTATAGATCGTATTCTGCGGCAAAGCCTGGGCCGAAGATGCGTTGTGGGTCTCTCCAGCACGATCCGAAGACACTAAATGTCTTGGTTCTTACAGTGCTCCGTAAGAAAATGGCAGGTCAAGATTTGAGAAACCAATGATAAATGAGCATTTGCCCTATGTTAACAGTCTAGAGCAATAACGCCAAGTAGGCCTCGATAGTGATAAAACATAACATGAAGAGTCTCCCTGTGTCAAACGACACAGTCACTTTCAACCCCAACTTCGACCTTTCAAGACCTCAACTCAGAATGGCAAGCTATGATACTTGCACCCAGGTCACTCCACAGTGTCCCGTCGGAGCAACAACCTACGGCTATTATCCCAATCTTCCCGGCAATATCATTCTCTGCGTCGTCTACGGAATATGTGCAATCCTCCAGCTCGGGCTTAGCATCAAAGGACGTACCTGGACATGGCTGATCGCCTTGTTCTTTGGCTGCGGCTTGGAGTGTGCAGGCTATATTGGCCGCATTTTGATGCACCAGAATCCGTGGAACTCAGGAGCCTTCAAACTACAAATTGTTGCGCTGGTCATCGCCCCTTCCTTCGTCGCCGCTGCCATCGACCTAACCCTCAAGCATCTCGTCATTTGCTTTGGGCCGCAGTATAGTCTTATAAAGCCTGCGCTCTACACATGGTTGTTTATCTCGTTGGATCTCTTTTCGATTCTTTTGCAAGCTGCTGGTGGCGGCATGGCTGCAAGCGGCGATTCTAACCGGAAGCTACTTGAGACCGGAAACAATGTCATCCTTGCTGGGATTGCGGTTCAGGTTGCTCAACTTGTTGCCTTTGGCCTTGTGAGCGCCTACTACGCTTGGAATGTCTATCGCCACCGCCGTTTGAGTTCTGTGAATGGTAGCAAGATTCCAGCAGGATTGAAATTTTTCATGTTGATGATTGTCGCTGCTTATTTTTGTGTGCTTATTAGATGCGTATATCGGTAAGTACGTCTAAAAAAGAGAAGTAAGGGCGATGCTAACGGCGGGCCTAGGCTTCCAGAAATGGCTGGTGGATGGGGGAGCCCACTTCAACGTGATGAACCCCTCTTCCTTATATTAGATGGCGCGTAAGTATTTTGAAATCTGTGATGTGTTTCTGATGGGAGAGTTCAAGCTGACTTCAAATCAGGATGGTTGCCCTCGCATCAGTGTGCCTCACGATAGCGCATCCCACAATTTTCCTCCCGCCCATGGGTAAAGGGAAAACCCACTCGCAGTTCATCGACCAAGCTGGCTTGAGAACTAAGTCGGAAGCAGATGGGAGCTCACCTGAGGATAGCGAGCTTCAAACTGCATAACTTTCGGATAGAATGGATGGCCGAGCTTAATATCGTTTTTTGGACATCTCGTTTCATGACCTCATGATGCTGAGAAACTCAGCCTCAACTACCAAGTCAGAAATCAATCTCCTCCTTTCTCGTCCTGACACTTGTCTTCGTAATTGGGATTGGCAAACACGTTAGTACCAGCCTCGTACCAATCAGGTTCACTCGATTCATCCATCAGATTCCAGCTTCGGCTCATACATGAAACGCGTGTAATCTCGACTTCTTCAGCGATGGAGAAGCTGGATTTGTGTACCAGAGAACTGTGCTCTCTGGAAGGAGCAGCCGGCGCTCCCGTGTTGAGTGCGACGCCCGGCATATCACATGCAGCGTCCTGTCAATCTATTTGAAGTTGCCTCCATAAGAGAGAGAATGCTCAGCCGTGCAAGCCAAGAACAACAAGATTGCGGCCCGCCGAAAAGATATATCGAAAATGGAGAATAATAGACGTCAATTAAATGAGTCCAAACATAATATATAAGGGGGAAAACGGAAATTTCCGGGACACCTTCACCCGGGCTTTTCCCTCCACCACTGGGCTATCATGACTTCCTGAAATACTGAGGTGACTGGGCTTTGCATTCTTCCTCAGTCAGCGTCGACGTGCAAACCCAAGCTTCAATTACGCTGACCGAGGTCTTTTTTTAAAAAAAATCAAAAAAATCGAAAGCATCACAAGCTTTAAAGGCACAAATTTTCAAACTTTGTTATGGACAACGATGAGGTGAGTCGAAGGCTATCCTGTGAGGTATTTTATTGCGCTGCGCCTCGCCCGTAACATTGCGGCTGACCGTCGCTCCTGCACTATTGCCTTTTTAGCCATTTTTGCGCAGATACCCTGCGAAAATCCACTGATAGCCGGCTGCGGATTCGTGTACCTCTCTACCAGGGTAGTATGGTCTTTCCTCTTCAGTTTTTAGCTTGTTCACTGCGCCAAGGAAAGTGATATCCAGGGGCACGTTTGCTTATAAGGCACAGCGATCGCCCAAAGCAACAGCATACGTGCTCGATGGCGTAGACAGCCACACAAATAGATCACTATTTAGTCCAGGCTAGGCCTTCTAGCAGAGGCGGCGAGGCCATGGACTAGGTCACGGCAGTTCCCCTTAGGACGTGATTTTGGTTTTCTAGCACTTCTATATCACTGCCTTCTCCGTGGAATGCCATTTCGAAGGTGATACGTTTGAATTTATGTAACTCCACCTTTGCCTTCAATCATTATTGCAGGTGGAGCGCTTCGATATGTCTCCTCTCCAACTGCTACCGTTGCTTTGCTGTGAGTCTTTTTCTCCACTTTCCGAAACTTCGACTTACACCTCCCACAGATATAGGGCATGCTTTGGCGTCTAAGTCTTTGCAGTCCGAAGAACAAGTTTCTTCTCCGATGTCAAAAAGAAACTCGCTCGGTACCTGCGTCGATTTGAAGATCCTACCCCTCGGAGCGTCTATCACGTGGGGGACAGACTCAAGCACCGGCGATGGCTATCGCGGTCCATTGGAAAAATTGATTATGGATGGCGGAAATAATGTGGTATTTGTCGGAACTCGCAATCATGGAGATATGGCCGATAACGCTGTGGAAGGCTACCCGGGGTTCACCATCGACCTCGTTGCTCAGAAATCGCAGGACTCAGGATCTTACGATTATCAGCCAAATGTCATCCTGATACACGTGGGCACAAACGATTGCATTCAAAAGCTCGACGCAGCGAAAACTCCAGTTAAAATGGCCAAACTAGTCCAACAGCTCACCACGGCGATTCCAAACGCTCTCATCGTTGTTTCCAGCCTCATTCCTAATCTGAACCCAGATGTTGAGCAATGTATCCAAACCGTCAATAGTGGACTCCAGGACCAGGTCACGAAGCTCGCGAATAGTGGGACGAAAATCGTCTTCGCAGATATGCACTCCACCGTTCCGACAAGTGACATAAATACTGTGGACAAAACACACCCTAACGACGACGGCTACCAAAGGATGGCGAACGAGTGGTACAAAGTTTTAAGCGGAGCGGCCAAGCTCATTGCATCGCCAAATGCAAAGGGAAAGGTTGGCTATGTTCAGCCTCAAAATTTGGTCCAGAAATGCGGAACGTCACCATCATCTACAACAAGCGCAAAATCGAGCGCGGTACCTACTAGTATGAACTCTTCTAGCATTGTTCCCCCAAGCACCATTTCCTCGAGCATAGCCCAAAATACTACACTTTCAACTGCTGTGTCCTCCAACACAGTCTCCCCAAGTGGTGCTTCGTCTAGGACAGTTTCCTCAAGTTCCGCCCTTTCTTGTTCCATTCCTTGAGCCCCAGTCCAAGTGCCTCTACAAATGTACTCAATACTTCCTCACCAATTACTACCACTTCTTCATCTTTGGTTCCGCTAACCAGGTGTACAGTCGGGGTTTCTAGTACTTCGGAGACTCCTACTCCGACGGCATCGACCTCTACGGCTTCTGCACCTACAGCTGCAACTCCTACACATACTAGTGGCGCATTTGACCTAGCCGGAAGAGGGCTACTCAATGCAGAGGTTCTCATGGCTGCTTTGGTGCCAGCTATGGCATTTTGGATTCTAGGCTGAGTTAGTGATATGAAAGTAATAGCCTGAACAAACGAAGGGCGTCGCAAAACCCCCGATACTTGTCAATATCGAATAAAGGCTACTCAGTGGGCAAGCTAGCTATGCTTGCTCATTTTGTGGTAGGAAAAACCAAAAGACACGGCACTGGTGGAGCTTCATTCCACTGAGCCATCTGTGGAGTGTCAGTGATGGTCTCTACCATCCTCTCGAAGCCGTCAGACTGCACCCTACAAAGATGCATCTAAATCTGCCCAATATATCTTGACACCGAGGAGCAGGCTAGCTCTACAAGTTAGCTAATTATATATTGACACGTGCCCGGTTCCTGGAATATTTACCGGTCTGTTAAATCGACCTTTAGTGATCTTCTGCTCGAGAGAAGCGGATTGTTGGATATGAGCGGTGGACGGCCAAATTCGCCCAGAAAAGATATTTTGCATTTAGCAGTGAAAGGAAAAGAGTATTTAAATCACTTGGTGGTGCGCAAGAAACGCCAGGAATGATGGGGAGGATGATGAGAGGGAGCTTTGCACGAGTTTTGCATGGACGAATTCATGATATATGAAAACTCCGTGCTTACATATCGCGGTGATTCGACAAATCGATATATTACGATGAACTTTTGAGTGGAATTAAAAGTCTTCCAAAGCAGGGTATTCTCGCAAAAACCCCAACCCCCAACAAAAACGCCCCTCCCCAACTCCGCTTCCCATCCCGTAATAAACATCACTCCCTGAGCTCCCTCGCACTCATAACGCCTATTCCCCCATTCCCCTCTCACTCACTCCTTACCACCTGCCCATCCCCCTCCTTCTTGGGCCCCCATTTCCTCCACCCCCAACTACACCACGCCACCGTCTCCGCCGTCGCAAGCAGACTCAAGCCTCCCAGTAGCACGATCTTCGTCCCTCTGCTGCTATTCTTATACATCTCGCGCCAACCTGTAGCTCCGAAACTCGGGTTCCCATTGTCGTTTCCATTTTCAGTTGGTGGTGGTTTACGTGTGGAAAGAAGTCTAGATGTGTGATGTATTGTTCTTGTGCTATGGCACGTGAGGGATTGTGAGGGCAGAGAGCGGAGAGTAATTGGTCGGAACATGGTTTTGGTGATGCAGGTATGATTGAAGGGGATGTATTGTTGCTTTCTTTCAAGGTGGGAGGGGAAAAGTGGGTGGTAGCTATAGAGTAGGGAACAGGCCTGGGAGCTGTAATGTTTTATACTTCAAGTTGATGTTGCACCTGACAGATCGGGCGAAAAGGGGCTCGCTTGGGGGAAGCTACGATTGGTTACTTCGTTTAGACGAGAATGTTTCGGATGTGACTCTTGCTACATGAGAACTTCTTATTGTGCAACCCGAATTGCTAGTTGTTTCGTCAGTCAAGAATACTCTCTAGAATTTCACGCGCTCAGATTTGGCACTTCAACGTATGGACGTCAGCTATTATACTCTATACAAGCTCGCTCGCTAGTCTCAAGATGAAAGGCCGGCAGAAGTCATAATACCTAGCATCGCTCTTTGCATTCGAGTATTTTACATCTTTACAGAGCCATCATCCTCAGAATAATTCGGGCGTTCAAGCTCCTCGCCCCCTTGTACCCAAACCTTCTCCAGTTCAGCCTCTATTTCCTGTTTCCTGGTCTCCCATTCCTTGACTTTCTCAAGTCGTTCCCGCAGCTCTCCAAGTTCCCGCTCAACGCCCATCTTCTCCTCCACCGTCCCAATCCTCTCAAACGTCCACTCAGATCCATCTTCACCTCCACCGAGACTCAGGTTAAATGTATGGTATCTTTTCAGGCTCGCCCGCGTACTGATTGTAATAAGCGTAATACCCTTCTCTTTACAATTCTCATAAAGTAATCCTTCAACATCACTGCTGACGGCAGACGTCCCCTCATCAATAAAAGCATATCTCGGCTCATGGTACAGTAATCGTGCGATAGCCATGCGTTGTTTCTCGCCTCCTGAAAGTACATCCTTCCACTCCTTTCGGGTATCCCAGCCTCCTTCTCGGTCAGGTAAGTACCCTAGTCGAGCTTCTTCTAACACGCGCTTGAGCTCGAGGTCGCGACGGCCTTTATTACGCATCTCGAGCTCGCCATCAGGGTAAATTACTTGGTCACGCAGGGTCCCGACGCTGAGGTAAGGGCGTTGAGGAAGGAACATTATACCATCTGTTCCTACGGAGCGCGGACGGGAGACTAGGCCACGGTAAACGGGCCAGAGCCCGGCGACAATGCGTGCTACAGCGCTTTTGCCTACACCATTGGGGCCAGAGATCTGAATGTGTGAGTATATGGCTAGAGAGGGTTTTATGAGGGGCTTACGAGTAGGTGCTCGCCGGAGTGTACGATGAGGGAGAGGGAGTCTATGAGCTCTTCACCACCATGGGGAAATATTGATGGGGCAACGATAGGTACATTTTCGAGGCGTACTCCGTCGAAACCCTTTTGAATTGTGCCTTGTACGTCGGAGAGAGAATACAGTTCAGGATGAGTACCCCGAGGTAGGAAGTAGGCATTTGCATGAACGCGGTGAAGAGTTGAAATTAGAGTATAGACGCGGCTGGTGTAGCCAGCAAGCTCAGAGAGATCCTTGATGCTGTACATCATTCGTCCTCCGGCGTCTGCGAGTGAGAGCATGAGTCGTTTGTTGGTGATGAATTCCTTCATCCGACCTCGTTCTCTGCCACCAGTGACTGCAGGATCCGCAAGCTCCTGAATGCCACCAAGTCCACCCCAAGCTGGCAAGAAGACAGGCAATGAACTCAACAAGTAGCCGTATGCACTCCAACTGTATTTCAGAATGAAATCCTCGAGAATGTTGTAGCGAATTTTTAGGGTATAAATCCCTTCCATCCATTTCTTCAAACTCTTGAATTCCTTATCCAAGAAGTTCTTTTCCATGCTCGCACCACCATAGAATGCCACTTCTTCAGCATTTGCGATGAGTCGAGAATGGAGAGCTCTGAAGTCACCCTCTTTGCGACCTTCCACGGCCTTTAGTTTCCCAAATGGAGGAGAAAGCCTCCGAAGAAGACTGGCTGTGAGCAGATAGTTGCTCAACAAGCCAGCGAATGCTAGGGGGCCTAGTGACCGATATAATTGGTAGTTGAAAACCATCAAGTCCACAAATGGCTTCCCTAAGGAAGAGTATAGACTTGCTGCCGAGGCGCAAAAGTGTGTGAGATCTTGGGTGATGAACTGATCTGCGCTTTGTCCAATGCCACCGTCCAAATTTGTCAACTTGTAATAGTTGAGATTGTCATTTAGGTAAAGGTCGTGGATGTATCTGGTAAGCCTTGTTCGGAAGGCAATGGAGACTTTCGATTGAAGGAATTTGATCATGGCGTTTGTATACGAGGCAAGGCTTCCAATACCGCACCACTAGAGTAATTAGTCTTTGATCAGAGGTGAAATGTTCTACCAAATGGCTGGCAAGCGCAGGAGGTTACAAATCCTATGGAAGAATGGGGGGCAAATCATAGAAACAGTATAAATACACGCATAGAAGAAAGAATATAGAATTTACCTTGATAATTCCCCATATGAATGACCTCCCATTGCCTGCAACGAGATCTCGAACAATCTCTCCATCGAGCCTAGCCACCACCAACGACAAATATGTCCGTAACATTAGGAAAGCTCCGTGGCTCAACAGCAACCCAGTTTCTTTGCTCGTCCATCTCGGTATCATAATACTCAGCAAGCTGAGAAATTGATGAAGGAAGGCGAGATTGAGACCTGGTTTCGTTTGTGGAGGAGGTATTTGTGGGGTATTACCATTCGTAAGTCCCGAAGCTCTAGGCGGGTTGAGGAAAAGTCTTCGGTGGGCATCGAATGTCATGGGCTTCGTGGGGTATATCGTAACTTTCGAGGTTGACTCTTTGTAGGGTACAAATATGACTCGGGACCCATCTTTGTTTTTGAGGCCCGAATTCCTCCGTAACAGTCGTCGTCCTTGCTCCTTCTCTTTTGTCCGCTTCTTCCACCATCTTCTTGTCCCAGTACCACCTGCGACTATTGAGAGTGCGAGTATAAGTGTACCGAGGAGTCTCGTAGTTTTCGAAGTGCTCTTCAGGCGTTGGCGGAGGAGGTTGGAGTATAGGTGGTAGAAGTTGGCCAGAGGATCTGCCGAGTGTCGCAAGGTCGATTGAGAAGCCATCCTACAGCATCCAATAAACCTGGACTTCTGTTTCGCAGTGCGCCGTTGTCTATTATTCCCTGTGTCCTCTTCGCATCTTCTTCGCCGACACAATGTCTATTCCGCCATAGAGCCTTGTTGGCAGCTGCTGTGCTCAATCAAGGATTCAAGGGAGCCTTCGATGATGCACCATTCAATCGTTCTGGAGCTTTCAGCGGTTCTCAAATATCGGTATCCATAGAAAAGGCATAAACATCATCGTCCACGTTCACAAAAGCTTCATCGAGCTCTTTTGGGCATGCATGTGATATCCGCCGAGGCATGTGCAAATCACCTGGGGCACCAGTGCTTTCCCCGCAAAATTTAGAGCTTGGTTGAAATGTTGAAACCTTGGAACAACTTTCTATCGCCCCCAAAGGTGGTCCGGGCCGTGACAGTACAGTTCCCTGCGGCAATCCTAAATAAAGCAACAGGAATTCTGGCATCGCATTTTGAGGTGCAGGCACAAGCAAAATATATTGTTCTGTTATATTCCTTCGTGTCTGCACTGCAACCTGAGTCGTTACCTTCGTCGATTTAAACCTTCTCCAGGCTGAATGACGATGCATCTGACAACTTCTGGAAGGCTGCCTGCAGCCATACCGACAACGGACCCAAAATGCAACCGCCAGGCGTAGGACTGATGATGGAAGTACCGTTGAGGATTGACACACCCAAGTCCGCCCGGTAAACGCGCGCCCTTTAGATTTGAATCACAAACCTGTTGTCTCACGCATGGCTTCAAGTTGTCTTACCACCAGTTGTGACGAAATTCCCAGAATCTTCAAGCCCCATATTAAGCGCACGCAAATCTGACAGATGACAATGGCAATGGCTTCACACGGGTCTAGCTTGATCCCCGTTCAAAGGAAAGCCTCTTGTGGGCGGTGATGAAACCGATTGGGCTGCTTGTGTAGCCGCCTCTGTGGGGATTGAGTTTTGACCTCAGTTTGCAACGTCAAAAAGGATTCGGACAGCTCCATACATTACTCGGGACGGTTCTCTCGATTTTATAGGTGAGGCGCAAGGCAGGTACGGGAAGATGTACTTGAGAATACAACATCTGCTGCTATTTATAACTCCATCCACGGTTCAGGGTCCTCGAAACCACGAGCTTGCCGGCACAATGCATCAAGCTGTACCATATTGAGCTTCGAGGTCAAGCCTGGGTATATGTAGGGCATTCAAAGTGGCAGAGATGCCTTTGAGACCTCGGAGAGGCCACCGGGACCGTTGAGGAGGCCATTAGGGGCCGTTGTCACCGAAGAGGTACGGTACGAAACGACGTGCTCATGTAACATGAGAAAAGGGGGCCCTTCGGCAATGAATAGAATCTGAGGAGTACATGTCGAGAGACAGGGTAGGATGCTTCTGATAGGACGATTTTTGACGACCAAAATCAGGGCGCTTAATCTTTATTGCCCCCAATGAGGACATTAGAGGTGTGGCTGGTCGCAGTAATCCCCCTGAAGCCAATGAGAAATGCAGCAGTTTGGACTTGCATTCGAGTGGACGAAACTCACGCGTTATTAACAAAGTATTGAGTGCGGACCATGGCGGAGGGACTCAGGAGGAGAAGGGGAAGGGGAAGGGGAAGTGGAAGTAGATGCATGATGAAGTATCCTCGAACCCAGCTCTACACGGTTCTCATGTTGTACTCGAGACCTTCAGCCACTTCAATTCGCACAACATAACTTCTTCACAAACAAAATAATACGCAAACACATCTCATTTTGTTCTACAGTCCGCTCGTTCAATTATTCTATTGCCTGATGGCCCGTTCCCGGTCTTAAATATTCGCCACCTGCACCTGCACATGCAGCTACTGTTTTCTTGGACTTTGCTAGATCGCAGCCAATCTTACGGAGTAGATGGTTAGCGAGATTGCCCCCATCAACTTGCCTGCACTTGCGACCTCGACGTTCTTGGTCAACTCAGCCTCTCCTGCTCTTCTTACCGCACAAGAGCTTGCGATCCAAGCTCCTAATTGACACTTCGTTCCCTGCATCGACTGTCGCATCGCGCTGCCCCAGTTTCTCGAGTTTTCCCCAATCGCATTCCGCGCTGCGACGAGATCGGATGGTGTTGAAGCGGTTTAGGGATCGAACGAACTGCCATCTATCGACGCGTGCATCCCCACGAACACCACGAGCGATAGAGTAGGGAAAGCATCGCGGCGCTTCATCACAGTGGCCTGCTGAGGTCTAGGATTGCCCTCGATGAGTAATGAGACTGCTCAGCCAACTGAGCAGAATCTTAGCCGCTCAGCCTCTGTAGAAGGTACGAAGGGGAAACCACCCGCGCTGGATACATCAAGTTGTATGTTTCCTCCATTCCGCAAGCCAATCTATGGAAATGTTTTCAAACGAATCCGCACCTCGCAAAAGCGCGAGTTTTCTGAAAACCCACAGCTTACAATCTACACAGTTACCAACGCCCCCCAGCCCCCCAGCTCATCGACGCAAACGACCTCTACAGCCCAGAACACCGCCAGCACCGATAACTCGGAGGCACCTGTCTTGTCAAGCTCGCAGAGCGAAAAGGATTATCTGCGGGTAGCCGACGAGGCGCCGGAAGTTCCACAGAAGAACCGCGGTCTGCTCCACGTCCCATCAAGGACCTCTTCGCAAAAAATACAGCCATCCCCGACCTCTACTGGCCTTAGTGGAGCAACGGCAAGCGACTCAAGAGCCAGCATAGGGGGGCGATCCAAAGAGTCAAAGGGGAGCATACTGGGGAGGCGGCGGAATGGGAGTGCGACCAGCAGCAAGATGTCGATAACACCAGGGCCCGAAACGGGCTCCACGGGGAACAATCCCATATCAGGCACTGCTGGTCCCAAGCAACCAAAAAAGAAGGGCTTCTTGTCATTTCTGAGCTGCTGTATGGTTCCAGATGATGCCAACACAGTAGATGCAGAGGCAATGCCCGCGAACAAAGTTACGAAGGTTCCAGGCGGACGCCCAACGACGGCCAGTAGGCCAGACCAGTCAACGGCGGGCCAACCGAATAATATTTCGGCGCAAGCTGACAAGGAGAAGGCAGCTCTACAGAATGAAGATTCCAGCAAAGAGCGGAACGATGCAACGAGTCTAGATCCGGGGAAGACCTCACTGCCAGGAACAGCAGCTGCTGCTGGAGTAAATGACGAGATGAGCAGATCTAGTGATGCACGTGATCAGCCATTACCAGAGCTGCCCAAGGAGGCCGAATCTTCGGCCGCTGCCCAAGCTGGACGTCAAAATCCTTCTATTGCAGTACAGAGCCCTTCAAGAACGGAGCCAGGAACTGTGGTGGGGCAGGCTTCATCTACGGACCAAAAAGACGGAGAAGGTGATGTCCCAATGGAAGATTCGGACCCCGTACCGATAGCAAAGGATGAGATCCCAGTCTCGGTTCCTAGAAGCGATGAAATAGCAAAACCTGTCCTTCCTCCGCCTCCTCCGGTTCCGCAGCCTGGACCAAGTGAAGAACCGGGGAACGTAGTCGAGCAAAAGCAGCAGTGGCTACTTCCGCCAATCGCGCCGAGATTTCAAGGAAAGAAATGCTTGGTGTTAGATCTCGACGAGACACTGGTACATAGCAGTTTTAAAGTAAGTTCTACCGCTGGCCCTCAAGATTTCGCTTACTGACACCTGGGACAGATTTTACATCAGGCTGACTTTACAATCCCTGTTGAAATCGAAGGTCAATATCACAACGTCTACGTCATCAAGCGGCCTGGTGTAGATCAGTTTATGAAGCGAGTTGGTGAGCTTTATGAAGTAGTCGTCTTCACAGCATCTGTATCAAAGGTAAGACACCCATTTCGCTCCATATTTTGATTGAAACTAATGCCGTTTAGTACGGTGATCCTCTCTTGGATCAATTAGATATCCACCACGTGGTACACCACAGACTGTTCCGTGAAAGTTGTTATAATCACCAAGGAAATTACGTCAAAGATCTGTCCCAGGTTGGTCGAGATCTGAAGGAAACCATCATCATCGACAATTCGCCAACGTCTTACATTTTCCATCCCCAGCATGCTGTACCTATCAGTAGTTGGTTTTCGGACGCTCACGACAACGAACTCCTCGACCTCATTCCGGTCCTTGAGGACTTGGCTGGCTCGCAGGTGCGAGACGTGAGCTTGGTACTCGATGTTGCCCTTTGAAGCAAATTTTAAGTGCGACCCAGCATGCAAATACACTTGCTATCATAGCGGACGGCGTTCGGTTGATACCTTTGGTTTCATTGTAGAATGTACTGTTTAATCTATATAATGGGCTTCCTGGCGAATCAGCTCTGCCTTTTGACTCGCATAGGAGGGCAGTTGGGCAATTCTTCAAAATATGGACAGATTCTGGGAGGAGCTGGTGACTTCGAAGTGCCACATGGAGAGGGCATCTGAGTTTCAGCCTCACAAAACGCTTTACAGGATAGCCACGGCGCTGTTCACATCTCTTATTTTCTTGGGCCTAATCAGCGATGGAGGGCCGGTGCTGGTACGGCAAAAGAAGCACGCATACGGGAACCCCGATTCTTTTCATTTGTTCATCTTCACTTCAACTCCAGCATGCGTGTATAGGTGCGGACCTTCATGTAACAAAGCATAGTCGAGGTTATGGTGGTGTGAAGGCATAAGGCATAGGCCACAATGCGCCTCGTCACTAAAATACCATTTGTAAATTGAATATTAGACCTTGCTTGGTGTTTTTTGAGTGACCCTGATCTACAAAGAACGCAGAACGCCCTAGGTCAATTCATTAACTTTAACTATCAACAAACGTAGAAAGTGAACATCGCTGGTGAAGGTGGATGTCGATGTCTCTCATATCCCCAGATCCACTCAAAATTAGCGCGTACTAAAAACCACCCCTGTCGCTCGCGAGCCTCCTTTCAATCGTGTCCTCAATAATTTGGACTTCAGCACACGACCGCTCCAACCCACAACCTTACAACTTCCACTCCTTTACAGTCGCAATCGCCTTCCATTCAACCCAAACTTCTGATCTCCCTAAACACAATCCGCAAAAATGGTACGCAAACATACCTCCTGTTCCAAACCTGCGCAGAATCAACTGGCCCCAGATGACCACCACGAACTCGCCCAGTTCTACCTTCATAGCTCCCTTTGCATCGTTCCGCAGCACATACTAATTGAAATGGAAACAGTCGTCCCCACGCGCCTCCTCTCCCGTCAACTCCCCCGTCGGCGCCTCCACTGGCCGCCCATCATCGCCCACTCCCCCAGGAGGACCCAAGACCGCCATCCGACGACGTGCGGCCGCTGATCAGAAGGACAAGGTTGCGAATGCGAGGCCGAGTTCGACGAGAGCTGCGGGTGCGGGTGGAAGTAGTTCGACTATGTTGAGTATGTTTGTCATGTCCTGTACGATGATGCTGTTTGTCAAATGAGAATGGAGATTGCGTGTGGATGGGGAAGGAAAGCTAGAAGCTGGAAACGGCGGATGCTTGAAAATGGATGGGGGCATGTGGGTGAGAATAAATGCTAATTGTAAGAATAGGACTTTACACCGACGAGAGCCCAGGATTGAAGGTCGACCCCGTTGTTGTGCTTGTTCTTTCCCTGGTATTCATTTTCAGCGTTGTCGCGCTACACAGTACGTCCCTCCGCTTTTAGCCACATTGTGTATTATTGAATGGACACTAATAGCATGTCACAGTCATTGCGAAGGTCACAAGGAAGTTCTCTAGCTAAGCGGGAGGACGCGTCGAAGGTGGCTCGAGAGAAGGTTATACCGGAGCGATGGCATGGAGGAGCGCAAAATACATTGCATATGGTCCCGGGTCGGTCTGGTCGATAATGCGAATTGGGCGTACGCAGCTTTTT